>Ga0114923_10000324_pt1 | contig 40466 bp, 30 predicted proteins | sample SumtaG_FD_89578 | JGI IMG/M metagenome (GOLD analysis project Ga0114923, IMG submission 89578) | Deep subsurface microbial communities from Indian Ocean to uncover new lineages of life (NeLLi) - Sumatra_00157 metaG | ecosystem: Environmental > Aquatic > Marine > Oceanic > Sediment | place: near... | reverse complement strand
TATTAAAAATGTTTAAGGTTGATAAAGACAAGTTTCCTCAAGACCTAAAACAAACAACTGATGTTCTAGGGACAGTTAAAAAAGATATCGCTGATGAGCTTGGTTTAAATAAAAACACAAAAGTCATTATGGGTGCTCCAGATATACATACTGCAACTATAGGGTCCGGTGCTATAGGAGATTATGAAGCTTACATATATATTGGCACAAGTGATTGGATTTTTACTCATATACCATATAAGAAAACAGATATTATTCATAATTTGGGAAGTATACCCTCTGCTATACCTGGAAGATATATGGTAGGAAATGAACAGCAACTTGCTGGTGGTTCTTTATCTTATCTCAGGGATAACATTTTGTATCATAAAGACGAACTTTTAAGAGAAGAAGCAGTACCTGATGTTTATAAAATCTTTGATAAGATAGTAGAGACTGTACCTGCTGGTTCAAACAATCTTATCTATACACCTTGGTTAATTGGTGAAAGATCACCTGTAGATGATGCAACTATACGTGGGGGCTTGTATAATTTATCTTATGAAATGACGCGAGAACACATTATAAGAGCTATCTTTGAGGGTGTATCTTTTAATGTGAAGTGGTTGTTATCTGTAATTGAAAATTTTATCAGAAAATGGGTTATAAAAGAGCGAGGAATTCCTAAAAATGGTCCATTTATGCCCGAACTCAATATAATTGGTGGTGGTGCTCAGAGCAATGTTTGGTGTCAAATAATTGCCGATGTTCTTGATAGAAAGATAAGACAAGTTAAAGATCCAATTCAGGCAAATGCTCGTGGAGCTGCTTATATTGCATCAGTTGGTTTAGGGTACCTAAAATGGGATGAAATCCGAAATTGTTGCGAGATATCAAACATTTTTACACCTAATCCAGAAAACAGAATGATTTATGATAAACTCTTCAAGGAATATCTAAACATCTATAAAATAATGAGAAAAACCTATAATCGTTTAAATAAGTAATTTTCCATATTTTTTTCTTAATTTAAAAAATAAATAAAAAGGATCCCATTAAAGGGATGAATAAAAATATCTTTTATTTTATATTTGAGGCAACATTCTTTATTAATTTCTCTGCCTCTGAAACAATGTCATTGATTATATCAGACACACTTTCAATGCTATCAATTGCACCAATACTCTGGCCTAAAAGTACTGCCCCAGATTTCACATCTCCCCTATAAGCCGCCATATACGCATTAGCCGATGCAATGAACTCTTTTATCATATCTTCACGAGACATCGAGGTAATTTTTTGTTCTTCAGCGATTTTCGCTTGTTTATCTTCGACAAGTCCATGATGAAGACTATACTCATTCTTCCACAAACGAATAGGCCCTAAAGCACCTGTGACCAAAATTGTGTCCGAAGCTTTAGATGTAGGTACTACCCCTTTATAACTTTCATGAAATTCGGCATCTTTACTTGCAATAAAGCGTGAGCCCATAGCAATACCACCAGCACCCAAACCCAAGGCAGCAGCTAATCCTGCACCCGTAGCAAATCCCCCACAAGCTATTACTGGGAAATCAGGATGTTTTTTCTGGACTTGTTGAAGTAATACGAGAGTGCTTACTTTCTCATAAGATTGATGTCCTCCACCTTCACCACCAGTTACAACCATTCCATCTACCCCAGATGCAACACATTTATCTGCTAACCATGAAGCGGGAGCAACATGAAAGTGTTTAATCTCAGATTTCTCTTTTAATTCTTGGAATGATTTACTTGCAGGTAATGTCTTAGATGAGCCCGCACTTGTCAGAGCATAAATACACTGCTCTCTTATTTTTGGATTCTCCATGATGAATTTAGGAATTTCGCTGCAAAGCTTACCTGCTTGTATTTCATTTCTTGAAGTTCTTATGTTAAAGCCAAATGGTTTGTCGGTGTGTTCTACAACAAATTTCATGTTCTCTTTCATTGCTTCAACAGCATCAGCTCCTAACCTTGCTGAGCTTGTTGTAGGTTCAGAACCAATATTAGTACCACGTTTTATAGAAGTATGAGATAATACGCCCAATCCTCCTGCTTCACTAACTGCAACGCAAAGATCTGTGGTGTAAAAAGGTCCCATCGCTGCAGAAAAAATCGGGTGTTTAATACCAAACATTTTGGTAATATTTGTTTCTATTGTCATTTAATCACATTTAATTTATATTCTTTTTTTGAATTTGTTAATAGTATTTTAATTACGGTTAAATTTTGTTATTTATAACCTTTACTATTCAAATGCCTAACTTTTAACTAAATAAGTTTTAAAATTTAGACTTATTTTCCTATCTAGATTTTAATTTTTTAACTCTCATAGAAAAGAGAAGAAGCAAGTTATGTCACAACACTTTTTACATGAATTCCTAAAACCAAAGAGCATAGCTATATACGGTGCTAATAACACATTTGGTACAACAATGGGTACCATGCTGCTCTTAAGAATCATCAACTCTAATTTCAAAGGTAAGATTTTTCCCATACATCTTAGATTAGATTTAGTCTTGGGTTATAAAGCTTATAAGAAAATATCAGATGTTCCTGAAATACCAGAGTTAGTTGTAATAGTACTACCCCCACGTGTCGTACCTCAAGTTTTCAAAGAATGCGGTGAGAAGGGAGTCAAAAAAATAGTAGTAATTTCCGGTGGCTTTAGAGAACTTGTAGGAGATCGAAAGAATACTCTTACTGAAGAAATTGTTGAAATTGCTAACAATTACGGAATAAGATTTACTGGTCCTAATTGTTTAGGGCTATTCAATAACTGGATCTATCCGGAAGGTGATGGAAATTTCAATTTGATGATGTGGGGGGACCATTCTAAAAGGAGTAAGTTTTCAATGGCTTCTCAAAGTGGAACATTAGCGAGTCATTTATGGTTAGATCCTGAATATCCTGATTTTAAAGCAGGTAAATCGATATCCTTAGGGAATGAAGCAAACATAGATTTAGTAGATTTTTTAGAATATTTTAAAGATGATGATGAGACTGAAGTAATTGGGTTGTATGTTGAAGAAATTAAAAGAGGAAAGAAATTTATTGAGTTAGCAAAAGAGATTATACCAAAAAAACCTATTATTACAATCTATGGAGGAGGTTCTGAAGCAGGAAATCGTGCTATCAGGAGCCACACTGGATCAATCGGGGCAAATATTAAGATTTTTGATGCGATGATTAAAGAAACGGGTATTATAAAAACGGATTATGTTGAAGAATTTTTGGATATTTCATCTATGTTGTTAACCCCCAATTTTCCATATCCTAAAGGAAATCGTATTGGAATTGTAACTTTTTCAGGAGGACCAGGTGCTCTTATTGCAAACAACGCAGAAAGAAAAGGACTAATTGTACCCGAGTTTTCAGAATCCCTTCAAGCAAAATTTAAGAGTAAGCTCCCTCATACAGCAAGTTGGAGTAATCCTATCGATATAACGTTCGATATGAATATTTTTAACTTATATATAAACTTTCCAAAAATGTTAATGAAATCAGGAGAAGTTGATGTAATTATAATATATGGTGCTATGGGATTTGCAGATGTGGTATCAATTGAACAACAAAATACAAAGATTTCTCAATTTATAGAATTGAGAGAAGATATGAGCAATAGAATAGGAGAGATGGATAAATTTCTAATCGCACCCATGATTAAAACATCTCATAAGTACTCAGTTCCTATTATATATATTAATCCTCAAAGTTATGCAAATGAGTGGTCAAAAAAAATAAGAGAACACGGAGGAATAGTTTTTCAATTCTGGGACCGCCCGGTTAACGCGCTAGCAAAAATTTGTGAATATGCAAAATATCGTAGTAAATTTAATTTAAAAAAAAAGTAAAGAATCTATTTCATTTAGGCTAGATATTCAAAATTAAAATCAATAACGGCGGCGTCTTTTTTTTTGATTTTCTTCTTTCTCATGATGAAGCATGATAACTATTCCTAATATAAGCATAGCGGAGTCGTCATCTAAATCAGGATTCATTTTTATGCCATAAGTTCCTTTAAGTATGCTCTTAAACAGTTTTTTGTGTATTTCCGCTACAACTTTATTATCCTTCAGAATTTTAAATTTCAGCGTTAAAAAATTTCCTTTCATTGTAAAAACTCTATTTTCATCTGGATCTTCGAACCAATATTTTGGTTTTATAGAAATGATTTTTTGCTTCATCTTCCCTATGAATTTATCGTCATCTTTTTCCCCGCCTTTGTAGAAAGAATACGCGCTGCGAAGGGAAATAATTTTTTCAGAAACAGTTAAGATGGGTGTTTCATCAACATCTCTGATCCGATATGTATTCCCGATTTTTATTAATTTACCTCTAAAAGTACCAATAACTTCTTTATTCAGATTCATTATTTCCCCTTTATCTGTTAAAGAAATCATTTTTTCTCGGAGGATAAATTCTCTAGTTTTTTGTAGTGACATTTTCTTAAATAACCATTTTTTTTGTTATTCTATTAAATAATTCATAACATAGCCTTAAAAATTTACTTGATGAGTAGCTAGATAAATTAAAAAGAGATGAGTTGAATTTAATTAATCAGAACAAAAAAAAACAATAAAAAATTATAATGTCGTTGCTTTTTAATTCAGATGGATATTTCTGCGAAGGTGAAGTAGCCAAGAAATGGGAATTAAGTATGGAGACTGGAAAAATAATATTGAATAAAGTAGAGTTATTACTTGTAAAAAAATCAGATATTAGTTTGACAGAAATAGGTTCTTCAGTTGAAGATTTCACAGAAGGCTTTAAAATCCCTTTATCAGAGATAGTAAAGGCATATAGCATAAAGAATCGAAAAATACATGTTGTAATCATTGAAACGAGAGATAACCATTTATTTTCTATTACTATGGCTGATGATAAGAGTTATGGTAAGAAAAAAAGCTTAGAGTTAAGTGATTTAATAAATGCATCTATATTAAATATACGTGGAAACACTTTTAGTTAAAAAAAAAGAAATAATTAAAAAATAAATTTAGGTATATTAAAAGTAGCGATCTAGCCCTTAATGGGTTTTCCATCCTTGAGTTTATTTTTATCCTTATCTTGGAGTTCACGTCTCTGTACTTTTCCCGTCATGCTGACTGGCATCTTCCGTACAACTTCAATTAATCGAGGAGATTTCCACTTTGCCATATTCTCTAAAGCCCATTTCTTGATGTCTTCAACTTCAATATTTTTTCCGACTTTGAAACCTTTTTTTAATGTAATCCAAGCTTTGACCTTTTCACCAGTCGTTTCATCAGGTAGACTTGCAACTGCAACTTCATCTATAGCTTCATGATGTCCCAGCAAATCTTCAACTTCTTTTGGGAATACTGAATGACCAGAAACTTTAATTAATGATTTCTTACGATCTCGAATTTCTACCCATCCATGCTCATCCATAAACCCAATATCACCAGTTAATAGCCATCTTTGTCCATTCCACATTTTTAAGTTATCTTCTTGTTCTTTTTGTTTACCTAAATACCCCATCATCACATGTGGACCAGCAACACAAATCTCACCAGAGTTTTCAGGTCCAAAACCGCCTCTTTCCTTAGTTCCATCACAGATTGGTCCTGCTTCAAAATTTTCTGAATCAAAAATAGCCCAATCTGCACCAGGCATTGGGAGACCTAATTTTCCCGTTTTATTTGGTCCCCAAAAAGGAGCTACACTATGAATAGGTGATGTTTCTGTTAGTCCATAACCTACTCTTATGGGGCAAAAGATTTCTTCAAATGGAATCCTCACATAGTCATGTAATGGACCAGCGCCCGAAGTAGCATACTTTAATTTTTTCCAAAAATCATACTTGTTTTTAAACTCATCGACTCCCATACCTTGTACGAAATCTGTTAACCTTTTAAATAACATCTCAACCCCAGTATACATGATTCCCTGAGGAGCGTCCAATTTATTTATGGTTTCACACAGCACATCGTCAGTAGGTGGTCTTGGAAAAAGGATCATCTGCATTCCGAGTGAAAGGGCTCCATTCATCACACAAGTCAATTTGGGGAAAACGACTTAAGCGTTTACCATTCCAAAGCTGTGGAAAAATGGGATACTTCCAATAGTAATCATTCCCGGAGATAATTTGACCCATTCCTTAATCATGTATATGTTAGTAACCAAATTCGCATGGCTAAGCATTGCAACTTTAGGTAATCCTGTAGTTCCTCCCGTCATAAGATACACAGCCGGAGTTGTCCAAGGATCAATGTCAACCTTAATTTCTTTAGGTTCTGTATTTTTAATAATGTCTCCCATCCAATGTACTTTATAATCTTCAGTTTCATCAGGTATTTTATCCTTCGCGCTTGGAATTCCTAACCCTTCAATAGTTTCTTGATCAGCAGTTAGAAATTCAGAAAAATTTGTAGCAATTACATGTTTTACACTTGTTTGAGGTAGTATATCTTTAGGACCAGCGATATAGAGCATATCCATCATAACAAAAACCTTAGCATTAGTCATTTTTAAAGAATGTAGTAGTTCCATTGATTTATAAGTCATATTAATTCCTTGTGCGATCGCACCAATGTATTGACACCCCATATAAGCAACGACAAAGTTGATTGAATTGGGTACATCAATCGCAACTACGTCCCCTTGTTTTATTCCCAAGTTATCGGAAAGATACGTTCCAAACCTCTTAGCATATTCAAAAAGAGTCTTTAGTTTCACTCGCTCCATGTATGACTTATAGACAAACACACAGATATCGTTTTCCAATGTTCCATATAAATCAGCTGAATGGAGATAACCCTCCCACATTGGAGTGACCTTAACTCCTTCAACATCTTTCAATTGTTTTGGAACGCCTTCTGGCCAATAGCCTCCGGTGAACCATACTTTATTTTCATCAACTATAAAATCATCTAAACTCGGCATAATTTTTCACTTATTTATTGAATCTATTTTCTAAATTTTTATTTTTAGATAAATTTTCTATTAATAGTATATTATGATTGATTTACAATTTAAATTATTAATTCTTTTTAAAGTGATGGTTGATTTAAAAGAATATTATAATTCATAAAAACTACGAAAAATAATTCAAAAAAAATCCATGACCTTTAAAAAAAAAGTAGCAGAAAAGTTAAACAATATTTTATCTGTGGAAGAGCTTTCACTTCTCCCACGCGGATTCCAAACTTTAGGATCTATTATTATTCTGAAATTAAATCCAAAATTATTGGAAAAACAAAAAATAATTGGCCAAGCTTATTTAGATCTACTTCCTAAAATGAGGAGTGTATACGCAAATAAAGGTCGTGTTATTGGGTCATTTAGAGAACCAGAGAATATTGAATTTCTTGTTGGGGAGGATAATCCTATTGTAGAACATAAAGAGCATGGGATTAAATACCGATTTAATATTAAAAAAATTATGTTTAGTCAAGGAAATCTTAATGAACGAAGATTTTTAGCAACATTAGTTACAAAAGGGGAGATTGTAGTGGATATGTTCGCGGGAATGGGGTATTTTTCATTACCTATAGCAAAACACTCCGACGTAGGGCAAATTTATAGCATTGAACTTAATCCCACATCATACAAAACCTTACTCGAGAATATAAAAATCAACCATCTAGAAGAGAAAATAATAGCAATTAATGGAGATTGTAAAAGGGAAGTTTTAGAGTTAAGTATATCTGGAATAAGGGCTGATCGTGTAATTATGGGAGTCTTTCCTGCCCCTAAAGATTATGTTAAAGAGGCGCTAAGCCTAACTAAAGAAGAAGGCACAATTTTCCATTATGAAGGCATTGTTGAGAAAGAGACTTATATTTCTCTTTTTAAAGAATTTGAGGAAATTTGTCAAAAAGAACAGTTTAATTGTAAATTAGAATCACATAGATTTGTAAAAAGCTATGGTCCAAATTTATTTCATATAGTTTTAGATATATTCGTTAGAAAAAATTAGATAATTTTATTTATGGAATAAGAGAAATATATCTTATAAGGGATATAAAAAGAGATTTTTTCTTTTTATTCAAATTCAAAATGGAAAGGAAGAGGTAAATTTGCCAGAGAAAGTTATTATAGGTCTTGACTATAGCCATAGTAACATTTTAACGTTAGAAGCATCTAGTTTTGGAGAATTCACACAATTTTTATTTACTTCTGGTTATTCAATTGCTAAAATTGAAACTGGATTTAACTCTCTCAATGATTTAAAGAAGTATAAAGCTATAATCCTTTCAACACCAAGAAATATGAGTTTAAAACCAAATGAAATTGAAAATCTAGTAAATTATGTGAAAAATGGCGGAAACCTTTTAATAACAAGTTCTAGTGGTGGAGATCACACAAATAAGTCCAATTTAAATGAGCTAACAAAGAATTTCGGATTTGAATTTGTATCAGATGAGATAAATGATTCTGTCAACTATGTTAAACTTCAAAAAAGACCTCTTATATCAAAGTTTATACCACACGTTATAACAGAACAGATTAAGAAAATAGTTTTCTCAAGCTCATGTTCGATACACATTTTAGATTTTCTTGAGGATGAAAAAAATATTAAAGTCTCTGAATTATTTGCATCTGGGTTAAATAGCTGGCACAAGATTTATGATGGAAAAGATTGGGTTGAGGATGATTCACCTAAAATCCCTCTGTTGGTAGCAGTGGAATATTATTCAGGGAGGATTGTTGGGTTCGGAAATTTAAGTATTTTTTCTTCTCTAGCAAGAGAATATGGATTTAATGCATTTGATAATGATCTTTTAATAGCAAATATTCTAAGTTGGTTAACGTCTGGAATAGAGACAGAGGGAAAACCTGTAACGGTAGAAATAAATTTAGATTTATATTATTGGGTCGATAAAATTGTTAATAGTGAGAATTGGGGGAGTTTTTCTGATTTTATCAATGTAAGTTTAAAGTATTTTAAAGACAATTATAATAAAATTATAGAAGAGATTAAGGAAGCACAACAAGAGAAGCTAAAAAGAAAAGAAGCTTTTGAGAAAACAAATAAAGAAGTTGGAAAAGGGATTTCTGAAGAGAAAGTTCTTGAGAAAGTTCCCAAACTTGAACGAAACAAAGAAGACCTTGAAGATATTATGAGTGAACTTGAAGAAATTACAGGAGAACGTTATGAGTTATCTATAGATCTTGAGGAAGATGAGAGAGAAATCGGTTTACCAGAAGGATCTTTAAGCTATAAACCGAAAGATTTGGAAGAATTCGAAAAAGGCTATCCTAAAAAAGCAATTTGGCATGGAAAACCAACTAAAGCCTTTAAAGAATGGTTAGAAAAAGGAAAGAAACTAGATTGATTGAGTCATAATTGGTTTTATTCGAAAAATAGAAATTATATCCAAAATTCTAAACCTTAAAGATTTTTTTATTCATACTCATGGAAAGATTTTTATTTGTATTAGGTTCGAATTGGCAACTCTCAATTGCGGAACTTGATAACTATCTTAGATATTCCAAGAATAAAGGGAAGATTATAGATTATTCAGCCAATGTAGCAATAGTAGAGTTCGAAAAGTTACATAAGGAACTATATTTTATAAACGAACTTATGGAAATACAATTTACTTTAGGTGGATGTCAAAAAATAGCTAAAATATTTGATTTCATTGATATTCAAACTATACGAGATGCTTTCCCTCAAGAAATTGACAAATATAAATATTTAGATAAAAGTCGCAAAAAGATTCTAACTGTAATCGATAATTCTTTGATAGGAAAGAATCTCATATTTCCCAAAATATATGAAAGCATGTTCTTCGCCATTTCAATATACCCAAATCTCTATGATGATGAATATTATTCTAAGATTTTAGTAAAGCACTTTCTCCCTTTTTTAAATAGAGAAGTAATGGAACTTCTAAAACAAAAAGGAGCTGAAAAATCACTTTATTATAAATATCCAGAAAAGAACCTTAAAGAGGGGAATTTAAATCCTATTTTTCCACATGTAGTAATCAAATACGATTTACTTACTCAAAATAGAGCTGAGTTAATATTTGGATTTACTGATGATGGTGTATATGTCGCAAGGACATTTATGGTTGATGATCCTAATTTTAAAAAGAAAATTGATGAAGAGAAACCTTTTAAGGAGTTCAAAAGTAGCATTTCACCCAAATTATCACTGATGATGTTAAATTTTTTAAATTTATTTAATAACAGAGGGGGAAAAAAGATCCTTGACCCATTTGTGGGAAATGGGACTATTTTATTACTAGCTTTATTACAAGATTTTCAAATTTATGGTTCAGATAAAGAGGAAACAAAAGTTAAAAATACCATAGGTAATTTAAAATGGATGTTAGAAGTATTAGAAGAAGAATCCACCCATTCTTTAATAAAAACGATACTAAAAATTGATGTAAAAGGCTTATCCACAAGGTTTGAAGAAGATTTTTTTGATGGAATTTGCACAGAACCCGAACTTGGTCCCTTTTTTCAAAAGAGACCATATTATATCCAAGCGAAAGAATTGTTGGACACTAAATTAACTCCATTGTATAATGATTTCTTTCGGGAATCTTATAAAGTATTAAAAGATAAAGGAAGAATTTGTCTTGTTTCTCCAATCATTAACACTATAGATGGAAATGATATTCAGTTAAACATCGAAAATATAGCTTTAAAATATAATTTTGAGATAGTACCAATACTAGATTCTAATAGATTAATTAATAAATTAAATCCAAGGCTTCAATTTCGCAAAGGGCCTATAAAAAATTTAATTGACGCTAAAAAGGGGCAAATAATTAAACGAAAACTATATATTTTTGAAAAATGTGCGAAAAAATGAATTTTAAAGAAATCTTAAAAAAAATTGAAAACGCTATTGAAGGAGAAGCTCATCTAGATGAATTAGCTAAGAAAAAGCAGGATCCTTTTAAAATATTAATATCAACTATACTCTCAGCTCGCACAAGAGACTCCAATACAAGAAAAGCAAGTGAAAAATTATTTACCAGATATAATACTCCTCAATTAATAGCTGAAGCTGACTTAGATATCCTCGAAGAACTAATTAAAGTCTCGGGATTTTATAAAGTTAAAGCTGCACGAATTAAAGAAGTTTCAAAGATATTAGTGGAAGAATATAGTGGTGAAGTCCCAACTGATTTTGAAGAATTGATAAATTTACCAGGAGTAGGCGCCAAGACTGCAAATTGTGTGTTAGTGTATGCTTTCAAGATTCCCGCTATTCCGGTGGATACCCACGTACATCGTCTAAGCAACAGATTAGGTTGGGTCCAAACTAAGAAGCCTAACAAAACAGAACAAGCTTTAAAAAAAATACTTCCTAGGGATCTATGGATAGATTTAAATCGATTATTGGTTAGGTTTGGTCAGCAAATTTGTTTGCCTATTCATCCTAAATGTGAAATTTGCCCTTTAAACAAAACCTGTCCTAAAGATTTTTCAATGGAAAATGAATTAAAGAAAAAGAAAAAGCCCATTCTCATTTAATTCTCAATGTATTAGTTTATAAATTTAGTTTGATGTTTATGATTATCTTAAGTAAGTTTTTCAAGTTCTGAATCTAATTTATCTTGTTTTATTTTTAGTTCTTCTCGTTCTTTTTTAATTTGATTTTTCTCAGATTCTAATTTTTCCCGTTCTATCTTCATTGCTTCTTTTTCAGTTTCCAATTTAGTGAGTCCTTGATTTAACTTTTTATTTGCAATTTCATATTTATCTCGTTCTATATTCATTGATTCTAATTCAGATTCTAGAATATCTAGCTTTTCGTTAAACCTTTCTTTTTCAATACTAAATTCTTCTCGTTCAGAAATTAATTCTTTCCTTCTCTCCTCAGGGCTCTTCCATGCCTTTAATTCATCTGTGCTAGCTCCCAATTTTATTTCACACTTGTTCAACATACTATCAAATGCTGACATTGAAAGAAAGTCTTGTTCCTTTGCTTTATCATATTTTTCTCTCATTTCCTCAAATAGAGCATTCTTTTTGACGAGTTTTGGATGATTTAAGAGCCCCAAAAATGTAATAAGAGATTTTTTTGTTTTTTCAGGCAAACTCATGCCCAAGGTGCTGCTTAAAAAGTTATCTACCTGTTTTTTAGATTTTTCTATTGCTTTTTCATAAACAACTGGTTCTCCTCTTGCTGATTGTGATTGTGAAATACCAGTCTTTTGAAGACTACTTTCTCTACTAAATTTTATGCTAAGTTGATCTAATTTACGATTAACTCCCTCCATCTTGATAAAATTAGATTCTTTTGCCAGATAATAAACCTTAATTATTTCTTCAACTAATCTTGAGTTTTCTTGTAGTTTAGGGTGATCTAAGTACCGAACGAGAGATTCTAACCTAACCTCCGTTTTTTTTGGTAAGCCTAGCCATTCTTTACCACTTTTCTCATACAGATCTTTTTTAATTAAAGATATTTTTTCCATGAATTTTCTAATAGAGTCAGAATTTTTATATATACGTTTTAGGAAAAGGAAAGGTAATTTATTCAAAATCTATATATTTGTGATCTTATGACTAATCGCGTTGATAATAAGATATAATTATAACAAACTTTAAGTAAGAAATGGTTTACATAATTTTTCTGGTTTTTAGGATAATTTTAATATATTTGTGTAACTCTATTTTTCCGATAGTAGAAAATATAACCAAACAGAACTCCAGCAATTAAACCAAAGATATGCGCCCAAATATTAATTCCGGGCAAAAAAGACGCTATAATAAAGTACACGATATAAATTAGGGCAAAAGGTAAGAGTGCGCGATTATCAGTTGCTACCATGATTAGAGCAACACCAATTAGTCCAAATATCGCTCCTGAGGATCCTAAACTAATTGCATCGAACGGTAATAAGAATAATGAAAATAAGTTACCAATAAAACCAGATATAAAATAAATTACTAAAAATTCCAGCTTTGAAAGCTTCTTATTAGTCTCTACAGTAGCTCCGAATAATAATAAGGCAATTGTATTCGAAAATAAGTGTAGTTCATTAGCATGAAAAAATATTGGTGTAATAAGTCTCCATATCTCAAAGTTGTTTATAATGTTTCGATTAATTTGAACAAAGAATAAAAGAAAAGAAATTGGTAACCCTAAACTAAAAATCAAAAAGAATATAATATTCAAGAAAACCAAGCTTAATGTGATTTTTGCATCTTTTAGATTTTCTATATCAAGAAAAATCATTTTTACAAACCTTGTTTATATATTGATCCGATGATAAGGAATTACTAAAAACAGTTAAAAGTTATTATAACAAAATATAATAGTTTAGATTTATATTATTTTTTTAACAGGATAAGTTGATAAAATTGGATAGAAACGATAGATCTAAAGATAGTTTAAAAACCAAGAAAAAACGGCTCTTGGATACACTAATTTATAATGCAATCTTGAAAGATAAAAGGCTTATCAAAGCATTTATTGACATTCCTTTAGAACATTTCATTCCTGATAAATTCAAGAACGTAGCTAAACCCTACGAAGATGTGCCAAATCTTTTTTACTATGATGAGAGTAATCCTGAAAGTTATAGGACAATCTCTGCCCCACATATGATAACAATAATGCTCCAAGGTTTAAACCTTGAGGAAGATGACGATCTTTTAATATTAGGAGCAAAAAGCGGGTATATTGCTGCATTGGCACGTCAATTAGCACCTAAGGGAGATATAAGAATCCTTGAAGCAAATTCGGATATTGCTAAACTCACCAAGGAAAATTTAAAAAAGTTAAAACTCGGTGATCGAGTAACCATCATTGTAAAAAATCCTCTGAATGGATCACCGGAATTATATCCATGGAAAAAAATTCTTGTAACCGGGGCAATTGCGCAACAAAAAATTACTCCTTTATTGAATCAACTTAGTAAAGAAGGAGGTGTTCTGTTTGCTCCAATTGGTTCGAAAGTGGTTCAGAATTATACTCAAATTTTAAGACAAGGTGAAGAATTTTTTGGAAAAAAACAACTACAAGTCAGATTTTCACCTTTAATAACTCAAATAGAATTAGATGAATTAGAGTTAATAATTGATTTCGAGGAATTCGAGATTAATGAAACAGATAGTTCAACAACCGAATACGAAGAGAGTATGATGGATAAAAAGGTCGTTATTAAGTATACATCAGATATTCTCGATAATATAGCTCCAGAGAAATTTTTAAAGACCAAATTAAAAACAAATGTTCTCGATAAAATGATTAAATTAAAAACAGAAAATAATATTGAACGTGATTTAGTCTTATCATATTTTGAAAGCATAGCAGATATAATTCAGAGCTTAAAATTAGAAGAAAATATTAGAAAGTTGTTTAGCAAAATTGATGATATTGAGAAAATTATTGAAAAATTAAAAAAATATAAAAGAAATTTTGAAATCACTATTAAAAAAATGCGAAATGGGTTAAATCAAATAAGATCTTATGTTATTTTAAGAAAAGAATTAGAAAACAATGATTTAACTGATCCAGCAGTGTTAGAACAAAAATTTAATATTATATCCCAACAACTTGGCGAAATTAATAATTTAATGGATCTAATAAAAGGAGAAATAACAAGGATCAAAACTATCTATTGATAAAATATAAATCTTTTATTTTTACGCATTATTTAAATTTTTATCCAGGTTCCTAATTATTGAGATCTTCTGATAGATTTTGATAAACTTAGGTAAGTTACATTATTAGACAACGAATATTTAAATAATATATTCTAAATTTAAAAATCCAATATAAACTACAAAGATAGCTATAAGATAGAGTAAATAATTATAAGGTGGAGATATTATCCTATAAGGAGTTTTCTCTTTATATTTTTCATAAATTTCACCGTACTTAGGAGATAGTACATGCTTCTCCTTTAAAATACCATTTAATTCCATCAATATAACTAAAAGAGGAACAAGAATTAAACTAATAAATGAATCTAAAATAAATGTAGATCCCAAAAAAATAAGTAACCAAGCTAAATAATTTGGATGTCTAACAATCTTGTACACACCATTAGTAATCAATTTAATTTCCTTTTCCTCCCAATCTTCCCCCCGTTCATAATTGAGAATTTTTTTATATAGTGAATAAATTTTGATTCCTACAGCTAAGAAGATTATACCTAAGAACATAAACCATATCCAATATTGTCGTAAGGGGCTTAAATTCCCATTGAAATATGGTCCTAAAAAGCTTGAATTGATTATCGGAATTGGGTTTATACAAATAATCCAAATAATTGGAAAGATTTTCTTGTAGAAGTTAAGGAAATTACTTTTTCTATCTGAATTTTTTATCAATAGCGTCCAAAAAGTAATGTAATTTACCAGGAATATGATTATTAAGACTAGACTTAGAATTATCATAGAACTCCTCTAATAAAGAAGATCTAATTTTCTTTAAATTTGACATATTGGATAATAGTTAATTGCTAAATTAACTTACTGAAATTTCTTTGCCAAATTTAAATAGGTTAAGTTTAAAACCGAAATATTAAGAATTTAATAATTTGTTAACCGAAACTTTTTATTTTTCGAGAACCTTTTACTTCTTATAGAATCTTGATTGATTTTTGGTAATCTCTTAAATGCCCGAATTAGAATCTCTTAAATGCTTTTATTACAGTAAGGGAAAAGACCCAGCAGTTTTGAGATCATTAGTTGCCCCCCCATATGATGTAATTTCAGAAGAAGAGAAACAAGAATTAAAAAATAGAAATCCGAATAACATTTGTCATGTGATTCTTCCTGAGATTTATGAAAGTGCTGGACTTAAATTAGATGAGATGATAGACGATCATACTTTAAACTCAAACAAAAACAGATGTATTTGTATATACGGGATAGAATATTTAAGACCAAATACTGGAGAAAAAATAACTAGATACGGATTTGTAGGTCTATTGAAACTGGCAGAGATTTTTCCGGCAGTTGATGGGATATTACCCCATGAAATGACTTTTAAGAAATTTACGGAAGACAGGTTAAAAATAATTGAAAAAACAGATGCGAATTTTTCTCCAATATTTACTATATATAATGGGAACGGATCTGCAATTAAGATTTTTAAGAAATATGTAGATAAAGAACCCTTTCTCAAGACTCTTGATCGTGAAGGCTTCTCCCATAAAATCTGGATGGTATCAAACGAGGAAGATATCAAAGATTTTCAAAGTATCATAAAAAAAAATTCAGTGATCATTGCTGATGGGCACCATCGTTATATTACATGTCTTCGTCACAGCAGGAATGGTGGATGTAAATACATCATGGCACTCTTTATCGATTTCAATGATCCTGGTTTAATTATCTATACGAGCCACCGTCAAATTCATAAACTTCCTGTTAAGAATCTAAAAGATTTTAGAAATAAAGTAAAATCTCATTTTAATATTATAGAAGATATAAAGGAACTCCAAAATCTAAGAGTTTTGATGGATTTAAATAAGGGAAAACATGTTTTTGGATGTTACTTTAAAAACAAATTTATCTTTTTAACATTGAAAAATGAAATTAATATTGAGGAAAATATTCCAGGAAATCATTCAAAAGATTGGAAGAATTTATCTCTTCCTATATTGCATGAAATTTTACTTAAAAACTGCCTTAATGTTAAACAGGAAGATATATCTTTTATTAAAGATGAAGAAATTGGGGTAAGAAAAGTTGATAAAGGATCATTAGATGCACTTTTTATATTAAATCCAACAACCTTAGAAGAAATTCAGAAAATCACCCAATTAGGAGAAATAATGCCTCAAAAATCAACTTATTTCTATCCTAAACCTTTGTCTGGTCTTATAATACACCGTCATACAAATGGTATAGAATAAAACTTTTTTTAAGGGAGACAAGAACAATTGAATTTAGATGAAGATCAACAAGGATTAAGTGTTAAAGAAGAAAAAGAAAGAAGAATCTCTAAAATTAAAGAAGATTTAGATAAAGTTGGTCTATGTCTCTAAAAATTATCTTTTACTATACTTTTTTTTAAAAATAGGTAGTAATTTGCAAATTGTAAATTCAAGATTAATTTAAAAAAATGATAAAAAAAGAAAAATTATTTGTATTTTTAAAAAGTCAGCTATACTTGCTTTTAAAACCCCTTAACTTATTTAAAACGTCATCTCTTGTTGAACCGACAATTATTTTATCCCCAAGACTTTTCATTTCTCGGGCAAATGCTAATATTTGATGTAGAACTGGTCCGGGAGGAAGGGCACCCTTTGTATCTTCTAGAATTTGACTTAATTTTTCCCCAGTTATTGCTTTATCAACCTGTTTATATAATTCAATAAATGTATCATGGATTTTTCCTGATTGTGAATCTACCACGTGTGCTTTTGGAGTTACTGTACCTGCTGGAGGTGCTCCAGAAGAGTCCGAAGCTGCTACTCCGCCTCTTCCTAATACAATAATCACTGGTTCTGATCGTGGATAATCACCTGAACCAGTACAATTGTAATTAATACTCACAGAAGATCCTCCTCTGATTTCAACCACACTTACATGTAATTCTGAGAGATCACCTACTTGTACGACTTCATGAGTTGTTCCTTCAGGAGGTTTAAATTCCGTTAAACTAAATCCTGTGGGAATTATATCTTTAACTAACACATTTTCTAATTCAACTTCTCCTTTATTTTGAACTCTTACTCCGATACTAAATTCTCCTTCAGACATCCCAGGTTTAATACTTTTAAGAGTTTTAAGTTTCCGTTTAACATACCTAATCTTTATTTCTGGCTCTTCATCTGGAGATTTAATAAAGGATTTTCCCTCAAGCGGAGTGTTAATGTCTATTTTTACGGGTGTCATATATTTAGTTTCTGTGGGTGGTCTTGGATTTCTTGCTAGAAGTGAATATGAGATTACCATCTTCTTTTCAGGAAGAAATTCCTTTGAAAGATTATGTAACTCTATGTATACTTGGTGCTTTTTAGAAAAATCTTGATCGCTAGGATCTATTAGTATTCTATTAATGAATTCCTCTCTTGCAACATCTACATCTCCTCCTAAAATAATTGATAAATCTTTTACTAAGGGAGGGATAAAATCAGGAGGGATTTCATCTGAGACAAATACTTTTTCAATCGTAGAAGAACCATTATTTACAATAGTATTTACAATCTTCATATCTGTATTAGCATAAGCATCAACTTCAGGTGGATTAATTGCCTTATCAATAGTAGCACTTAAAACAGTATATATTGTTGATTCCTTTATAATTTCACCAATAACTCTGGGAATTACTACAAACAGTGGTGTAAAACCAATTTCTGAAGCTAATTCTGGAACATCCTTAGCCTCTACCTGAAAATCAAAATCCCATGATTCGTCAGGATTGAGTACTTTATCTGGTGTTTGAGAAACAACCGTTTCAGTTCCTGTGGGAATATTTTGTGTTACTTTTGTATCTTCTAACTTTACCTGGAATTCAGATTCATTAATGAATTCAACATTACAATCCCACTTTCCCGGTGTTGTTCCTTCATCTCTATCGATTCCACTCATTGAATCTGTTAAACCCCTTACTTCAGGATCCATCCTTGTTAATTTATAATTATTAATTAAGTAATTAACAGTTAACACTCCGAGTTCTTGGGTGCTCAATTCGTTCATCTTTACTGTAAAGGAAATTTCAAATTCAGCTTGAGATTTAGCGTTTAAAGAGGGGACTTCCCAGAGTAGGATTCTATTCCCATCTTCTTCCTTCAAAGATGCATTACCGTGGCTAGGATCTCTCATTTCAACTTCTTGAATAAAAGTAGGCATTTCTCTTTTAGCTTTGATTTCTAAAATCGGCAAGTCTAAAGGATTATTAAGGGTGAGTTTGAGACTGCATTTATTATCATTTTGATAAATAAATGCATTATTTACTTTACCTGATAGAGATCTTTCTGTATCAAATATTTCCACAACTTCTAGAGTAGGTCCTTTAAGATCTTTAATTTCATAGCCTTTTGCAAATTCTTGAGTAGGATTTATTACACCAACGGATAGTTCTTTAGAATCAAGGTTAGTGTTAACAGGTTCCTTGACATCGCAAATAATATTCCAGAGTCTGCTCTTTTGTGTAGGGTTTTTTACAAGAAGAGTTCCACTACCCGAGATTTCTTTCAGATTTTGCGATCCATCGAGGATTATTTTTTCCTTATCTGTTATGTCTGTAATTATTAGGTTTTGCGACATTGATATCAATTTTATTTTCTTTTCTAATAATAGAATTTTCTACAAATTTTGTTATCAAAATTTACTAAATAATAAAAATAAGGTAATTTAAACTTATTTAGAAACATAGACATAAGAAAAAATAATTAAGTGATAAGCACTCTTTATGATTAAAGATATAAATTAACCTATTATAAAAGATAGTGGTTGCCGACAAATTTTGGAGTATTGTTAAAAAGTATAATGCCTTAATGAATTCAGCAATTGAAGGTCCTAATTGCTTGGATATATGTCATGGAGACTGCTGTTCAATAAAGATTGATATTCCTAAAATATTAGCTAAAGAATATATTAAGAAAGGATATGCCAAGAAGAGTGATTTCATAAGAAGTGACGTTTTTAGCTTTAAATTGAGATTTGATGAAATAAAAGCAAAGTGTTTTTTATTCGATAAAAGGGTTAATGGATGTCTTGTTCATAATTCTGGGATGAAACCTCCACAGTGCTGGATTTATCCAACCAATTTTTCTTATCCTAATAATAATAATAATAATAAAATAAGTTGTAAAAAAGCTAAGGGATGGAAGATTGTTGATTCTGATAAATGTAAGGAGGCAGAGGGGCTATTACAATATTATATCTTTCTCTGCAAACTTGAAGCTAAGAGTGAAAGTAGAAACATCAAAGAGAGACTCTCCAGTAGTATTTCAGAAAATACCCTAAAAAAATTATTGGAAAATACAGCCCCACATGAAATATCTGGTTTTAGTGATAATTGGGATTTTATTTCAATTTTACCTGCTGAGGGATTTTCTTTACAATTGAAGAAATATTGCAAAAATACCAATCTACAATGTGATTTTTTGAAATGTACCTCTGTTTGTGAGAAAGTTTCGACTGATCTTATTAATTTTTTACAACAAAATTTGGTTAATTATATAAAAAATCCAGATTATGGGCTAGATACTGATGGGGAGTATCCGATCATTAATCTAAAAAGGATCGAAGATGAAAAGTGAAAGGAAAAAAAGGAAGTATTTTCTGGATAATACTTATTCTTAAGTAATATTATTGAAATAACATTTACATAATACAGAAAGAATAAAAAAATATAATTGTTGAGTGTGTAAATGACATTTACTGATAGAAGCTTAACGGATTTAGCTAAAAATGTTTTTTCCGAGAAATATGAATTTGTAGAAGGTCCAGTGCAGTTTAAAGGTAAATCGGGAAAATCTTGGTCGTTTGATGCAGTAATAAAAAATAAGATGAACACTTTCGGGGTGTTTATTAGGGATTGGAAAAGAGAGATTTCTATTACTCAGTTGCGACAACTACATAAAGCCTGCATCGATACAAACATCCAAGGTGGTGTTATGGTTTGTAATATCACAACTGATTTTTCTCGCGATTATAGCTCTCAATTCGGAATTCAATTGCTTTCAAGAGGACATTTAATTTCTACGTTAAAAAGAAGGGAATATCAAAACAACTTTTAAACTTCAATTAATATTTCTTATTACTTGGGTTATTAAATTTATAACTTCCATGAAATTGTCATATAATTCATTCTTCATGTTCAATTAAGCAAGATTTTTCGCGCGTAAATCAATTTTAAAAGAGGATTTTTTGATTTATACCTTTTAAAATATTAAATATTTATATACTACCAATTAAAAATATATTAATATAGAAAAAGAAATTCAAGTGATCGAATTTTGATAACTGTATATGAGTTCAACAAAGATTTAGGAGAATTTGAAGAGGTAGAAGTAAAAGAAAACACCCCTTTATTCGAATTGCTAGACTCTGACAAAATTCTACTTTTTGTAGATGTACGTAATAAAAAGGTCTGGATGTGGGAAGGTAAAAACACCGCTACTCGAATGAAATTTATTTCTGCTCAAGAAGCGCCTAAAATTCGAGAAAAACATGACATTACTTTTACAATCAGTACTGTTGATGATGGGGATGAAACAGCAGCTTTCAAAATAATAGTTGGTCTTATATAAGTTAATTTTATAATTTCGGTTAAAGTTAATCTAATTATACAAAAAGAAAGTGAATTTTCTAAAATTTTTTCTTTTAATTATTATTAAATTTGATAATAATTGTTAGAATTATTTAGAATTATTTCCATGTACAGAATGTTTGGGATGAAAACTTGAGCGAGAAAAAAAATGATTCAGAAGAGGAATATATATTTGAGATATATGACGAAGATTTTGCTAACACATTAGAAGAAGAAGTTCCTGAAACTAAAGAAGAATATAATGAAATAAACTTTAATAAAGATTTAAATGAAGAACAACTTAAAATCATTGAAAATATCAAAGGACCAATTTTAGTAATTGCTGGGGCAGGAAGTGGTAAAACTAGAACTATTACTTATTCAGTCGCAAAATTATTATTATCCCAAGTTAAACCAAGTGAAATTATGCTTGTAACATTCACTAATAAAGCCGCCAATGAGATGATCAAACGAGTTGAGACCCTTTTGGGTAAACGACCAAAAGGGATCTGGGCAGGAACATTTCATTCTCTAGCAAATCGCTTTATACGAAGATATGCAAAAACTCTAGGTTTGAAAGCAAATTATACAATAATGGATGAAACTGACTCAAGAGCTCTAATGAAACTTTCAATCGAAAAAGCTAATGTAAAAGAAATTGAAGAACGCTTTCCTAATGCTAGAATGACTAAGGCTATCCTATCATTTTCCATTAATTGCAATAAACCAATTCGAGAAGTCGTTCTTTGGAAATATTCGCAATTTGATAATACTGAGATTATTAAAAAACTGAACAAAATCTATAAAATATATAGAGAGAAAAAAGCCCTGGATAACTTGGTTGACTTTGATGACTTATTAATCTATTGGAATCAATTGTTAGATGAGAAATCAGTTGCTCAATTAATAGCAAGGAATATAAAATATATCCTTGTTGATGAGTATCAAGATACAAACTATATCCAAGATGAAATTATATATAAAATTGTAAAACAAAACCCAGATCATAACGTCATAGCAGTTGGGGATGATGCTCAGAGTATATACGCATTTCGGGGTGCTAACTTTCAAAATATATTGAATTTTGAAAAAAAATATAAAAAATGTAAAAGACATACTATAACTTATAATTATAGAAGTGTTCCTCAAATTCTCGGCTTAGCAAATAACTCGATTCAAAACAACGTAAAGCAATTCAAAAAAGCTATGCAAGCAACTCGTCCTAGTGGAATCAAACCATTTCAAGTAAATGTGGGGGATGATAGAGAGCAAGCGTACTTTATTGCCAACCAAATTTTAAACTTACGTTCAGAAGGATATAGATTAGAAGATATGGCAATTCTCATCCGTGCAGCTTTTCATTCACTTAGAATTGAACTTGAATTAAAAGCTAAAAATATTCCTTATGAAGTTCGTGCTGGAGTAGCTTTTTTTGAGAAAGCACATATTAAAGATATGATTGCTCATTTACGAATTATTGAGAATCCATATGATGAAATTTCATGGTCTCGGATTTTCACAATAATTCAAGGTATAGGAACATCATCAGGAACAAAGATTTTTGAAGAAGTTTCAAAAGTACAAGATCCTGTAAAACAATTGATAAGTAAGATATTTTATTCTGAAAAATTAAAAGGATCAAGAATATCTAAAGAAGGAATAAAAAATACTATATCCCATGTAAAGAAGTTGGTGGGATTTAGTCCAGATGATACACCTTCTGATACAATTAAAGAATTATTGTCAGTTTTAGAAGATTATATTAAATCAAAATATGATAATTGGCAAGATAGGATAGATGATCTAAATCAATTTAGTATCTATGCAATTAACTTCCCAACTATTAGAAAACTACTTGAAAATCTTAGTTTAAACCTATCTAATTTAGAATCAAAAACAGTATTAGCTGGCAATCAACAAGAGGAAGAAAAACCTTTGATTATCTCTACGATTCATCGGGCAAAAGGTCTCGAGTGGAGAGTTGTATTCATACCCATGCTTTGTGAAGACTTCTTTCCATCCTCAAGAGTTAAAGGAGATTCTGAAGGAACTGAGGAAGAACGTCGTGTATTCTATGTAGCTATAACGAGAACTAAAGATCAACTATATTTAATATCTCCTTCTTTAGTTCAAGGCTCGAGAGGATATCAAACTATGCGAATCTCACCATTTATTTCAGAATTGAATCCAAAAGTCTATAAAAAATCATCAGTACAAATTAGATCGACGATGAAAGAGAAGAGAAAAGGTCCAAATAAACCTTATAAATCTCTGTTTCATACAGCCGATGAATTGTTAAAAGAGGATTAACTAATAATACAAAACTGAGTTGAAAATAAAAGAATAAACTAATTTCAGAATTGGAAAAGATTATGAGATTAAGATGGTTATTAACAGCAGCATTCGAAATTACTACAGATAGTTTCAAAATACTAATAGATCCATGGATTACAAGACCTTCTACAGCACCACAACAGTTAAAAACAAAAATAGGTGATATAAGGGATGCTGATGCTATCTTTCTCTCTCATGGTCATTATGATCATTCCCTTGATGTCCCAGAAATTGTGAAAGGAACTAAAACTAGAGTTTATTGTTCTGAGCAAATTAAGAAGGTTTTTTTGAATGATCTTGGGGTAGATGAGGGAAACCTTAAAGGAATTCAACCTGCACAAATCATTGAGTTTCAACCTGATTTCAAAGTAACAGTAATAAAAAGCAAGCATATTGAATATGATAAAAATATACCGAAAAGACTTGAAGGCGTAAGACTTGATAATATAATTGCAACTCCTAAATATAAATTTGCAGATTTAGGAAAGTATGTGGTTGGAGATGTTTTTGGATATTTATTTGAGTTTTCAAATGGGAAAAAATTAATTCATTTTGGAAGCGGGGGATACTATGAAGAAGAATTAAGAAAATTACCAAGAGATATAGATATTTTCCTCGCACCAGTCGCAGGAAGAGAAAATGTTGAAGAGGTCGTCGCAAAAATGGCGTGTGTGTTCAATCCAAAAATGATTATACCCCATCATTATGATGATTTTGTACCACCATTTTCGGTTTATGCTTATCAACATTTTGATGAGGAAGTTAAAAAGTTAAATCCAAAAATAATAGTTAATAAATTGGACCCTGAAGAATACTATGAATTCTAGTCTATTCTAAGTATCAAATGGGAATGATTAGTAATTCTATTGAGTCTAAAGAAGTTTATATTATATTTATTAGACTACTTTTAAGAAGATAGTAATAATCTAATTAGAGATTAATATATTATTTTAATTGTCTAGTAAGATTTTAGCTATCTAATACAAATTTAAGATATAAGTGAACAGAATTTGAATGTAGTTGTTGTAGATTGTGAAACAACAGGTTTGAATCCGCATTATGATATTATTATCGAAATTGGGATAGTTAAACTGAACTTATCTTCTGGTGAAACCACAGTTTTATTTGATTCTGTTGTCAAGGAACCAATGTTTGGTGATGAACATAGAAATTCATGGATTTTTGAGAATTCTGATCTTAGTTTTGATAAAGTGATGAATGCTCCTTTATTAGATGATGTAATACCGGAAATTCAAGCAATATTTGACAAAAGTAGCGTAACAGCATACAATAAATCTTTTGATTTAGGTTTTTTGAAAGATAGAGGAATTAATGTACCAAATGAATTACCGTGTATAATGTTGACTGCTACGAATATTGTTAAAATCCCTTTTTTGAGAGGGAACAAGAGATACAAGTGGCCAAGCTGCCAAGAAAGCTTTGAGTTCTTCTTTCCAGCTACAGATTACATTGAAAAGCACAGAGCCGCAGATGATGCTATTCATGAAGCGATGATTCTTTATGAGATATTTCAACGCGGAGAGCTTCAAATCTTTGATTAAAATTATTTTAACTTATGATCTACAAACCACACTTTTCTCTAATTTCATTCTCTGAATAGGTATAATCACAATATTTACAGTAATATTTCCTATCTATATTTACTTTTAATAGATCACCACAATTTGGACATTGAATGTAAATTTTAAAAAATTTGAAGTTTAGGTTTAAAGAATCAATCGGTTTTTTGTCATTATTTCTTTTATTCGATTTTATACTCATATTAAATCAATCTCACCATTATTTTTGTTTTAAGTAGGTTTTTTTTATAATTTATACCTTCTTATGCTCTTTATATTTAAAAGAAAAAATTACTCAGTTAGGAGAAGCCTTAGAAATGAAGAAATTTTAAAAATAATTTTGTGGATTGTCTTTTGTAATTTCTTTTTGTTTTTTAATAGAAGAAATATAAGGATCTTTAATTTGAAATTAAATTAATAATCATTCTGAGCCTTAAAATTTTAAATGGTAAAAGACTTTTTTAGATTCATAGAGGTTTATATTATATTTCGAATGTAAGTTTCCAATACAAAAGATAAAAGAAAGGACTAGAAAGTATGAGTGTAAATAATTTTAATAAACAACTTTTAACGCGATATACAGAATCTGAATGCAAAAGACAGTTGTTTTTGATCTTGGGGCAAGGTAGGCCAGATTTATGGTATAAGAATAATCGTCCTATAGAGAGTATACGACACAAACGCCTTCCAACTGATTTACTCAAACGTTTAGGTCATATATTTGAGCAAAAAGTGTACTCCCATCTTATACGATATAATGGAGCCAAATTTAACATTGAACAAAATGGTAAAGTAGGTGAAACCTATTTAAATCCACAAATATTTGAACAATTTTATGATGAATTAAAAAAAGACACGAACTTAGAAGACCTAATGTTACTAGAATTTCAATATGAAACTCCAGAATATTTTATCAAGAACATATTTCCTCCAAAAAATAACTTGAATGAAATTCCAGTTAATTATGGAGAACAGAGACCTGATATTATTATCATCGGAAATTCTTTTAATAGAAAAAAGAAAAAAGTGTTAGAATTACTTTCTGATGGAACAATTCGAGAAGTACCAAAGAGTGAACAAGGTATTCGGTTTGGAATTTCAATTATTGATGTGAAAAATACTAGAGAAGACCATATAGGAAAAAAGCAATTTATTGAGGTATTGTTCTATCTTTGGACTATGGCTTCTTATTTAATAGAAAATAGTTTGAATGATAAGTTTTTTGTCCGTATTGATTTTAATGGTATTCTCCCTCAATATGGTGAGGAAAATTTAAAAAAACTCCTCACTTTAGATGATCTTCTGGATTTAACAATTCAATTACATTGGGACCAGACCCATCAAGTTTTCCTTGATATTATTCTCAAAATTAAAAGACTATGGAAAAAAGCACCTCTCCCTATAGAATCGATACCAGTAAATATCCAAGCATCTTGTGGATTTTGCTATTTTATTGAAGATTGTAAAAAAACGTTAGGAATAGATTGTGCGCCCTCAGATTGGTCGTTAAAACTAATTCCGTATACTTCGTTCTCTATCGCTCAACAATTACTAGACTTAGGATTTGAAACTATTGGGGATGTCTCTGCAAATATAGATTCAGTAACGGTTGGAAATACTCCTGAACCTCTTTATGCTGAATTACCTTTATTGAAATTAAAAGCATTAGCTCTAATTAATAACCAATTAGTAATCCCTCAACCAGGAGAGATACATACATATTCCATTCCAAGATTTACAACTATTTCTATAACTTTTGCGGTAGAAAAAGATCCCTCAAACGAGAGAGTGTACGCAGCTGGGTTCTATGTTGATATGATTGCTTCTGGAAAAATCCCTTTTGGGGGTGTTTTCAATAACTGGTGGAAGATATGGAAAGATGCGCTTAAGTTTAGCAAAGAGCCTAAAGATATTCAAGCGGAATTAAATGAAAATCTTATTAGATCTATACCTCTTGTAGTAGTTGAGCAGTTTTTATATCTTCTAAATAAACTAAAAACCATAATTATCTATCTGAAAGGAGATAAAACCACCGCTGGTACACCGAGAAAAAATACTGAAATAATATATCAATTTGCAATTATCAACAAATGTCATACTAATGAAGAAGAAATAAAGTTTACACATCATATTATTAAACGGCTCTATTTAATATTTGAGTTATGTAATGTTGTAGAAAACTTCGTAGTTACCGATGGATATGAAGCAGGTAAATATTATGGTCCTACAACTAGCCTTTTTTATTGGTCCAAAAGGCAACTGGACAATTTTCAGTCTATGTTAGAGCGAAACCTAAATAGTATTATTGATGATATTGATGTATGGAGGAAATATTTAGCAATAATCTCTTATTTTACGCCATCAGACTCAGAAGTTGCTCATCCTTATCAACACAAAAAACTTTTCAATGTTCAAGATTTTGCTGAGACAATTCTTGGATTTCCAAGTATTATTAACTACACGTGGCACGAAATTGCTAAAATTACACAGGGAACAAATAGCAGTAAAAAGTATTGGATACAGCATTTCAATTACATGGACTTTAATAATTGGTATGTAATGCTTGTTGAAGATGATGAGTCTAAGCAGGAAACTATCCGTTTAGAACTACGTAAACAAGTAATGCATAAAATCCGTACTATTAACAAACTACGAAAGGCTTTCCAAATAGAGAGTAGGTTTATTATATCTAAGAATGCACATGTGATCAGTAAAGAACAAATTCAAAGAGCAGTTTTATCTTCTGAATATCATTCAATCGCGCATGTTTGGTATCTTTTTTCAAAATTGACGGGTTCAATGGAAGAAATGGATAAAGAATATCTCCGTACTATTTATCCTGAATTCAGTATTGCCAAATTGGTAGCGGCAAAAATTACTAATTTAGTAGTACGAAAAAATGGGACCAAAGTTTATTATGAATTTCAAATGAAAGGCCTTTCTAGTAATATGAAAGTTCGACCTAACGACAGAGTTTTACTTATTCCCAATGAAAAAAGAGATATGAATGCTAATCGCAGAAACGAATCTTGGAAAGTTGCAATAGAAACTATGGAGTACTTGTCTCAAATCAATGGGTATAATGTAAAGACTAAAGAAACAAATACTAATTTATTTGATTTAATCAAAAAGGATAAAGAAATTTCTGAAAATCCAGAAGATTTAGATTGGTATTTGTATCCCACATATATAGATGCATGGTCTAAGAAGCTATATGGAAAAAATGGATTACTACAAAGACATAATATGGGGAGATCCTGGCTTGGCTCTCGGCTTTCCTACCTGTGGAAAATCAGATCCAAACAAGAATTATTTTGGCCAGAAAAATGGACTTTTAGTGCCCCCTCAGTTTATTTATATGCACCAAATCTCCTTTTAAATATAGCAAGTAAAACTAAAGAAACTTATGATAAATTGCTAACTCAAATAGAACCTACTCCTGATCCTTCTCAAAAAAGAGCTATTCAGTTAGCTTTAGAAAAAGTTATTTCTGGTATACAAGGTCCTCCCGGTACTGGTAAATCTCAAACTATCGCTGCTTTAATCGATGAATATTATATAAGAAGAGTAAATAGCGGTAAAAAATCTGTTAAAATTCTAATAATCGCGTTTTCTTATGCAGCGATACGGGTTCTTATCAAGAAAATTAGAGAAGGGAAAGATAAAAGCGGTAAACCTAATCCCTCTTCTAAAATTCAAATGATTTTTCTTCGCTCAATATATCAAAAACCTATACCCTCTCAACCCGGAAGCAGAAATGTGGATGATTTAGTCAAAAGTGGGGCTACGTGGAAATTAAATGGACAACCTAGGACAGTTACTGAAACAATACCATTAGAGGAATCCTTAGAATCAAGTTATATAATATTTACTAATGCACATCAACTCTATCATCTACCTGAAGGGGTTGATGAGGATGACTTTTCTTTTAATCTTATATGTGTTGATGAAGCTAGTCAACTTCCAGTAGATCATTTTATGTCTAGCCTTCAGTTTGTTAACAAGCATAAATTCATCATTAAACCAAAATTACCCGGTGAACCAAAAACAAAAATTACAGAAATCGATGAAGTAAAACATCTCTCTATTGAAAATAATTTAGATCCGGATTTCCTTACTAAAATCGTAATTGTGGGTGATTATAATCAGCTTCCTCCAGTTCATCCTGTTCCGCCACCTAAGAACCTAGAGAGTATCTTAAAAAGCTTATTTGTTTATTATGTAAAAAATCATGAAATTCCAAACTCGCAACTTCAAATCAATTATCGAAGTCATAAAGATATAGTAAATTTTACTTCTCTGCTAGGTTTTTATGAAGATTTAAAACCAAGTCCAAATAATAAGGATAGAGTTTTACAAGGAAATATCAATAGCATTGAGGAAAAATGGGTTCAAGAAATCCTTGTACCCCAAAAAGTTGTTTCAACTATTATTCATAATAAAAAGTTTGAAATCGGTGTTAGTGCACTAGAAGCATTTCTTGTTGTAAAAATTATTCTTGGTTATTTTAAAATGCTACAACCTAATTCAAAGGTTCAAGAACGTGTATTTTGGAGAGAAACTGTTGGTGTTGTAGCCCCTCATAACGCCCAAGGACGTTTAATAATAAGACAATTATATAATAAGCTCATAGATCCGTCAAAACCATTAACACGTCTTAATCATTCTGAATTAATGAATCTTCTGATAAATACAATTTATTCAGTTGAAAAATTCCAAGGGTCTGATAGGGAACTCATCATCGCATCAATTGGAATTTCTGATAAAGATCAGCTTAATGCCGAAAGTGAATTCATATATGACATAAATCGGTTCAATGTTCTTACGTCAAGGGCAAAAAGTAAGATAATATTAATAGCAAGTAAAAGATTCTTTAAATATATACCAAACGATAGAAATATCATGGAAGAAGCTGCACATATACGTAATTATGCATTAAATTATTGTAATAAATCAATAAAACTTCCCATTAAAGATGAGAAAAATTTAGATGAGTTTGTTGAATTTAGATATAAAGATTAAAATAAAATATGATAAAAATGAATACAAAATTTATTCATATTGCAGACGTTCACTTAGGTAAAAAGCAATATAATAATAGGGATCGGTATCAAGATTACTTTAGGGCTTTTAAATGGATTTTAAAATTTGCGATTCAAGAGAATGTTGATTTTGTCTTAATTGCCGGAGATTTATTCGATAACCGTAAGATCAGTCCAGAGGTTCTTACTAAGGTTTTTCACATTATTCAGAATTTCAAAGCCAAATCACAAGAAGCCCTTAATCACGAGATCCCATTAATTTGCATTGAAGGAAATCATGATACTCCTATTTATTCAAGACAATCTTGGATGACTTTTTTAGCGGATTTAGATTTAATAATACTCTTATCTGGAGAATATGATAAAAACAAGAAAACTATGAGTTTTGAACCTTATAATCCTGTAACTCGTCGGGGTGGAATGATACAAATAAAAAATATCAATATTTACGGAGTTTCTTTTTATGGGAGTTCCACAATTCATCTAATTCCACCGATTACTGACGCTATAAAAGTGGAACCTTTGAAATTAAATGTATTGATGATGCATTTTGGAATACAAGGACAGGATCCATCCAAACCGGGTATAGAGTTATCTAATGCATTTAAAAAATTGCATACCAGAGTTGATTATTTAGCTTTGGGCCATTATCACAGGTTATATCAACTCCCTCGCAAAAATCCTTGGATATTCAATCCTGGAGCCTTAGAAATTACAGATATTAGAGAAGTTTTTGACTATTTTGATAAAGATGCAAAAAGAGGAGCATTTCTGATCTTTAGTAAGGATAAAACACATCAAATTAAGTCAATTATATGTGTAAATGGTGATACAGATGATCAAAATTTGATCCCGAATCGTAAATTCTCACGAGTTCGTCCTATTGATATCGGAGAAACTACATCATTTGATGAATCCATAGCATTAGTGCTAAATAAAATTAAAAAAAGCGGAATAGATACAAAAGATTCTTCTACAGCTTCAACACCAAGCGAGCTAAATTGTCCTATTCTTTTCTTTAACGTGGAGGGAAAAATAAATTATTCTCGCTTAGATGCAAATATAAACCAGCTTCGACATGAAATCTTAAATAAATTTGCCCTTCTTGAGGTAAGAATTTTCTCTCCATTTCTAATTTCAAGTTTAGATGATATTAAAGTACCTCAAGGGAAAAAGACAATAGAGGAAATTGAATTTGAAATTTTTACTACGATGGTAGAAGAAAACTCAATGTTCGAGAATGTAAAAGAGGAAGTGGTAGAGTTAATGAAAAATCTAAAGACTGAATTATTAGTTAATAAACCAAATTATCTAGATTTAAAAGATTTTATCAGAGAATGGTGCTTGCATAATGCTAGTGAGTTTAAGATTCAAGATAATTTACCAAAAACAAAACCAGATAAATTACCTGAAATTGAAGAAACTGTGGAAATGGATAGTGAGGATGATTTAGATCTTGATGATTATATTGATAGTATTGATGAAGAGGAGGTAAAATAGGATGATAATTACAAAAATTGAACTTGAGAATATAACAACTCACAAAAAAACAACAATCGATTTTCAACGCGGATTGAATTTATTGTATGGGCCAAATGGAAGTGGTAAGTCTACAGTTCTTAAGATGATTGGCTTTGTGCTGTTCGATTCTCTTCCGGGTAATCAAAAAAACTATGTTAGAGAAACAAGTACAAAATCACCTAAATTTGGTAAAGTTAAAATATGGGTTGTGGGCTTAAATGATGATCAATTTGTTATTCAGAGAACTTTAGCAAAAACCAAACAAATGATTGAAGTTTCGGATGCAAGGACAGGAATTATTGAAAAAGGGATAAATAATGCTGCACAATTACAAGAATGGTTAAAAATCCAACTTTCTTTAAGTCCTGAAGTAAATTTAGCAAATTTATTTAAAACTTCTGTGGGTGTTCAACAAGGCACTTTTACTGAACCTTTTTTACGCACACCGCAAAAAAGAAAAGATTTTTTTAACCCGGTTTTACAACTGGATGTTTACAGAACAGTATGGTCAAAAATTCTTAATATTGTAAAAGAATTTGATAAAGATTTACAACAATCAGGAAATAAACAAACCGAATTAGAAACTAGATTAGAAAACAAGGACGATTATGAAAAGAAAAAGGAACAAAACGAATTAAAACTGGAGAATGCTCAAAATAATCTCCACAAAACTAACCTTGAAATTGCTGAATTAAATGAACTTTTTAAAAAACAGAAACGTATGCGTGATGACCTGATGAAGGTTAAAAATAATCTTGAAAATTTAGAATCAAGACGTCTTGACCTACACGAAACAAGTAGAAAATTAAGCGAAAATTTAAACAGAGCACAATCAGCAGAATTAATATGTAAACAGAGCTTAGCTGACTATGAGCGCTATGAAGAGTTAAACAATGAAGAGATTAAATTTAGAAAACTTAACGAGAAATTAAATAAGCTGCAAGAAGAAATTCTTGAGTTAAAGCAACAACATACTAAAATAAGTACTCTTAGTGAGAATACCGAAAACCAAGTCGAAAAAATTCTTAAAGCTAAAACAAGCTTATCTACGTTGGAAAAAGAAAGCGAAGAATTTCATGATCTTCAAAAATTAGTTCAGGTACAGAGAGATAAAATTAGTAAAATAGATGCTGCTGAAGACCATCTAAATAAATTAAAAAATCAGAATCTTGAAAATTTTGAAAAGGTGAAAGAACTTGAAAACATCTTGAAGGAACTTCCAGAAGTGGAAGAGAAGAGCTTATCTGTCGAGGTTCTCAAAGAAAAATCAAATGAGATAAAACTTAAAATAAATTCATTAGAAACGGAGATTAATACATATATCACGGATAAGGAAATATCTAAGGATGGATTATGCCCGATTCTAAAAGAAGAATGTAATAAAGTAGACGGTAGTTCATTTGATGCGATTTTTCAAGGAAAGATTGAAAATCTAAAAAAAGGTTTAATCCCGATTAAATCTGAATTTGAAGATTTAAATAAAAAATCAATCCATTATGATGAATCCCAGAAAAAATTATCTGAATTAAAGCTAAAAGAAAGAGATTTTCAAAACCTAAAAACCCAACAACATGAGTTTGAAAAAGAAATAAAGAAGATGGTATCTCAAATCAGTTTAAGAACTGATGAAAATGAAATTTTGAAGAGATTAAAAACTCAACAAGAAGCACTCGAACCATCCGTGGAAAAATATAATGTTTTAAAAGAAAAAGTCGAAAAACAACTGCCAGAACTCCAAAATAAGTTAGGAAAATTACAAAATAAAGTGCTACCGCTAAGAAAACAATTAGTACCCTTAGAAAAAGAGAAGGAAAAATTGATTTATGTAGCTGATAAATTAAAGGGGATCAACTCAGAGTTAGACTTACTTAAAGAAAATCATGATAAATATCAACAAAACGAAAAAATTGCTGAAAATAGGAAAAACATCAAATTTGACCTTGAAAAATGTAAGGAAAAACTATCAGAAGTCGAATCATCTCTTAAAAAACAAACAGAAGAAAATAAAATTTTGAGTGGGAAATTTAGTGAAGAAAAATTTAAGAAGATTGATGCTAAATTACTTCAATTGGAAGAAACAAAAGGAAATTTAAAGAACCAAGTTTTAGATGCAAAAAGTAATTTAGAAGAAGCCGAAGAAAAATTAAAAGCACTCAAAAAAACAGAAGAAGAGTTAACATTAGTATTAAATAATATCAAAGCTCTAAGATTTATGAAGAATTTCACTAAAATAATCCGAAATTACTTCGATAGCGCGGGACCAAAAGTAACAGAGGTTCTTCTTGTCAATATCAATGTAGAAGCAACAAGTCACTATAGAAATATAATGGATGATCCAAACGTAATACTGGAGTGGGAGCAAGATTATCAAATCAAAATAAAAACTTCTGAAAATGAAAAAGATTTTCATCAGCTCTCAGGAGGGGAACAAATGGCAGCCGCATTAGCTATCCGATTGGCTATTTTAAAAGTACTTTCAAATGCAGAATTTGCCTTTTTTGATGAACCAACTATGAATCTAGATTCAAACAAGCGGGAAAATTTAGGTAAAATCATTCAGAGAATTAAGGGCTTTAAACAATTCTTTGTTATATCACACGACGATACATTTGAAGAAAATGTGGAAAATGTAATTAAATTCTCTAAAGATGAGAATGAAATAAGTAAAGTTGATTTTATCACTAAAAATAGAGACCTTGAAATAGTTTAGGATGAGTAGTTAATCTAATTTCAGCGTTTTTTTTAATTTAACAAAGATGATAATCAACAAAACAAAATTAGAATTCCCCTATTTCAAAATTCAAGGATCTATTGACAATTATCATATTTATATTTAGAAATTCAATAGAAAATAGATGAAAAAAGAAAAAAAATGATTTAAATATTAAATTATTTGTTAAATTTCTTCAGTTTTATACTTATTATGCTTGCTACAACAGATAGGATGCCAAGTAGGAAGAAGAGATTATATCCTGGAATTCCGGGCGCTGTTGGAATTTGTTTTATTACCTTAACTTCTTCAAAACTTATATTACCGGCAGCATCAACCACATGAAAAGTAATTGTCACATTTCCTGTGGGTAGTGCAGACCATACTGTTTGATTAATAGTACCAGTTAATCCTGTAAATATAAATTCAGTTAAACCACCATCTAATGTATACCACATCATATGTATATTAGACTCAACTACAGTTAAATTATACCCAGGAGCATTGCTACCAAAAATCTCATCGATAGAAGGTGAATTAATCGTAATAACAGGAAGGGTAATATCTTTAAAGATAGATATCTCCTCAAACGCTATTTTACCCATTGTATCATTAACATAAAATCTTAATGATAAAGGTCCCTCAGAAAAAGAATCCCAAAGCGTTTGATCGATAGAGCCAGTTAATCCTGTAAACGTTTTATTCACTATCCCAGCATCTAATGTATACCACGTTGAATTTACAACTCCTTCCTCTATAGAGATGTCAAAAATTGGAGGATTTACAGAAAAATAATCATTTTGTAAAGGTAAATTTAGTGAAAAAACTGGAACGTCCTACCAAATTGGATAGTTATCTTGCGAACCTGTAGTTCCGGGAATAATATATGGAGTATCTCCAATCCCATTATCATCAGCATCTTTTCCAGAATAATCACCCCAATAATTACCTAATGTGCCATTATCCCATTGATTGTTTGTTCCATCATCCTTAGCATTAGAGTCAAGATTATTAATAATTGTTTTATTGAAGATGAGATTATTATGGCCACCAAACTCTATCCAAAATCCTTTTTCCGCGTTATCGATGATTCGATTTCCTTCAATAATATTGTAAGAACTATTACCAGAAAACTTAATTCCATTTTGATTATAATAAATGAAATTTCTGGTAATGTTATTTGATACTGTATTATCAATCGTATCGGAATTCCAAAAATGTAACCCAACTCCTGAATTATACTCTATTGTATTTCCTGAAATTGTGTTATTTTGAGTTCTCACAGAGATACCTTCATTATTCCAGCTACAATTATTAGACATTATTAAATTATTTGTACTATCGTCATTGAAATGTATTCCCAGCCAACCATTGAAATTAACAGTATTATCAACGATTTCATTATAAGAACTGTTAGGAGATAAATTAATTCCCATATTCCCATTATTATTAACAGTATTCTCATTAATGTAATTATTACTAGCTCCCATTAAATTCACCCCATATTCTATATTATTATTAAAAACATTACTTTGAACAGTAGTATTACAATCTGTATCAAGAGTTATTCCTTCCCCATTAAAAGAGCAGTTATTATTCAATACTTGTCCGTTTTGTGTGTTTCCTAAACCTATTCCACTATAATTGTTATGATTTGCCGTATTTTCGACAATAATATTATCATCACCATTATGTATGATTATTCCCGTAAAGTTGTTATAACTTGCGGTATTTTCCGATATTACATTATTATTACTACCTTGTATGTTTATCCCCTCGTGCCCGTTGTGATTTGCGGTGTTTCCTATAATGATACTATTATTAACGTATTCCAAAAAGATTCCCACCTCAGGATTTTCATTAACAACATTTTCTGAAATGGTACTATTGTCACAGAATTCTATCCCAAGTCCACCTTTAGTGATAAAATTTCCCGAGATTATATGGAAAGAACAATTATTTAAATGGATCCCTCCCGAAACGTTGTTTCCCGAAACAATGTTATCATCAGTCTCCCACAAATTGATCCCACCATTATTGTTTATTAAGGTGTTTCCCAAAATTGTGTTATTTCTACCATAGAATAATTCTATCCCATTATTATTGTTATTACTTACGTTGTTCTCTGAAATGGTGTTATTCCTACCATCATATATATGTATCCCAACAAGATTCCTTGTACAGTTGTTAAGGGATAGAATATTATTATTGCTAACAGGATCTAATTGAATTCCATGGTCTAAGTTCCCTGTAATGTTGTTAAGGGATAGAATATTATTATTGCCACCTAGCCCAATAGCTAGTAAAATTTAAAAAATAGCGGTAAAATATATATTTTAGTGGTAAAATTACGCTAACTAATTTTTCTAACCCAATCGATTAATAAGAAGTGCTGGTTAGTTCTTAGCACTTCTAACAGCAAATTAACCTACCCTCTTTTTATTTTATAATGTTGTTAATGTGTACAGAAAAAAAGTAAATATATATAAAGAATTTTAACAATTTAGTATATTAAATGTATGTATTGTTCCAACTAATAAGAAAGTTATTTTCATAAGGGGGGATGCGTTTTTGGCTTCCTTAAATGTTAAATTAGAGAATTTTGAAGAAGAATGTATAAAAAGTATTGATTCAATTTTCGATGCCTATTTTTTAATCTCAAAAGAGAATACAGTGTTGGGTTATGGGATTAAAGATAAACTTCTTAATTTATATTTCGGTAAGGAAAATCTTCAAGGAAAAGATATTTTCAATTTATTTAGCTTTCAAATTCAACAAGAGTGTATAGAAGAATTAAAACAAAAAATCTTAGAAAATAAACCTCAAGTATTTGAGTTTAATATAATGGTAAATGATCAAATTGGTTATTACAATATATTTATTTTTACTTTAGCTAATGACCAAATGCTCATTAGTTTTCGGAATATTGACAAACAAAAAAAAATTGAGTTTGATTTGGCTGAAGAGAAAAACACCTTAAAAAATATAATCGATTTAAATCCATATGCTATTCAAATAAAAGATGCTGAGGGTCGACATGTTAGTCATAATAAAGCTTTTGTAGAGATGTTTAAATTTGTTCCCACCCCAGAGTACTCTATATTTGAAGATCCACATCTTAAAAAGAGAGGGATTGTTGATAAACTTTTAAAGTTAAAGGAAGGGAAAGTTGTGAAACTGGGAGAACATTGGTATGATGTCCGTGATTCTGCAATTGAGGGAGGTTATAATGTAGATGATTATCCGAGTTCACCGATATGTCTAAAAGTTATTGCTTTTCCAGTACTTGACACTGAGGGAAAAATTAAGAATTATGTAATTATGAATGAAGATATTACCGAAAAAAAGAAAATTGAATCTGAGTTAGCTGAAGAGAGAAAAACGTTAAAAAATATAATTGAATTAAATCCATATGCTATTGAAATAAAAGATGCTGAAGGTCGACATGTTAGTGCTAATAAAGCTTTCATAGATATGTTTAAATCCGTTCCCCCTCCAGATTATTCTATCTTTGAAGATCCCCATTTAAAAAAGAGAGGTCTTCTTGATATAATTTCAAAGTTAAAGGAAGGTAAAGTTGTGAAACTGGGAGAACATTGGTATGATGCTCGTGATTCTGCAATTGAGGGAGATTATAATGTAGATGATTATCCAAGTTCAAAAATATGCCATAAACCTGTTGTTTTTCCAATACGTGATAGAGAGGGAAAAATTAAGAATTATATATTTATGCATGAAGATATTACCGAGAGAAAATTAGCTGAAATTGAATTAGGAGAGTTAAGGAAAGATTTAGAAAATAGAGTAAAAGAAAGAACCATCAGACTGGAAAATTCAGAAAAAAAATATCAGAAGGCATATAACAGAGCAAATTGTTTTAAAGGATTGTTTACTCATGATATTTCAAATATGTTTCACACAATTGGAAATTCCATAGAACTATGTGATGTTTTATTAAAACAAGGGATAAAAAATAACGAAATGATTGATTATTTTGGTGTAATTGAGCAACAGATTAATCGAGGAAAGAAGTTAATAAATAATATTAGAAACCTATCAGAAATTGAAGAATCTGAAATGCCTTTAGAACCTACAGAGATATTTGAGAAATTGAGAAGTGCTTTTCAATTTGTTAAAGTAAATTTCCAGAAACGAGAAATTATTATCAACATTGAATCTATTTTTGATGAGATTTACGTACTTGCTAATGACTTATTACTTGATGTATTTGAAAATATTCTTATTAATTCTGTATTATATAATAAAAACAAAGCTGTAGAGATTGAAATTAATATTTCAAGATTGATAGAAAGTGAGAATGAATATATTAAAATAGAATTTAGAGATAATGGTATTGGTATCAATGATACTAGAAAAGAGGTTATTTTTAAAGAGAATTATAGAAAAAGAACAGGATCTAAAGGTATGGGTCTTGGGCTTTCTCTTGTTGCAAAACTTTTAGACTTGTGTGAGGGGAAAATCTGGGTTGAGGATAGAATTAAAGGAGATTATACTCAAGGAAGTAATTTTGTTATTTTAATGCCAGAAGCAGAATAATTCGGATTAAAAGAGAAAATTTCATTATTAGACAAAAAATCTAAAATATTATTTAAATATGAACGACAAGCAGCCTAAAGAAACAAAAAAATCAAAAAAAGATGTAAAATGGTATACATATGTAGATTCAACACTCAATAATAAATTGAATGAGTTCATGGAACAATATGCAATTAAAAATCAAGCAAAAATAATAAGGGATAGCGTTAATAACCATTTAGATTATGTAGAGCAAGTATTACAAAAAACTCCTGAAAGAAAAGAATACGACGATAAATTTATTGATGATATTATTAGAGAAGCTATTGATGGTTATGAACTAAGCACAACTTTTTATGAGGAGTTAAAGCAGAAGATTTCCCCCCTTAAGGTATCAATTCTAATGCTAAATAGTTTTTTAAATGAACCGCATAAATTGAATGAAAGTATTGAAGAAGTAAAAAATGCCTTACTAGAATTAGAAAGTTCAATAAAACGGCGTTTTGAAGAACCAAAACTCACGAGACATTTGAATAAATTCGATATTTTGTATATTGAAGATAATGAATTGGAGAGAAGAAATGTTGACACTTATTTCAAGACAAAGGGTGTGGTGGTTAAATCTGTAGAGACATCTGAAGAGGGGCTTGAAATTTTGAAATCCTCTACTCCTCAAGCTATCTTACTCGACATTGATTTAAAGACTAGTAATATCAATGGGGTAAAAATGTGTCAAATGTTAAAAACTAAAGTGGAATACAGAAGTATTCCAATAATATTAATATCAACTGTTGTTTCAGAAAAAGAAAAAAAGGATGTATTAACAATTGCTGGAGCAGATGATATTATTCTTAAACCTATCGATAAGCTAACAGATTTAGACGTTTTATTTAAATTCCTCAAATAGATTATTAATTTGAATATTGAGTAAAGATGTAATTAAAACTGATTAAAAAAGTCTAAAATCTGAATAGCTGATATCTGGGGATTAATAAGATGAATTCAAATTTAAGGAATAGAAATTTAAAATAGAAGTGGTTGAAAAATAAGTTTACAAATTTAATGCTTTAATAGTAGTATAACAAGTTTTTTGGGGATAAATCTTTACAAATAAAATCCCAAAGACTCTTGAAATTCTTAATCAATAGAGAAAATATATGAAAAAAGAAAAAAAAGAGATAATTATTAAATTATTAGTTAAATTTCTTCAGTTTTATACCTATTATGATTGCTACAACAGATAGAATGCCAAGTAGGAAGAAGATATTATATCCTGGAATCCCGGGCGCTTTTGGAATTTGTTTTATTACCTCAACTTCTTCAAAGCTTATATGACCGGCAGAATCCCTAACATAGAATCCAATTGTTACATTTCCCTCAGAAATGGAATCCCAAATTGTCTGATTAATAGTACCAGTTAATCCTGTAAACGTAGTATTGGTTAAACCACCATCTAACGTATACCACATCGAATGTAAATTTAACTCAATAACAGTTAAATTATACTCAGGTGCATTATTTCCAAAAATTACATCGGTAGATGGTGAATTAATAATGATTATTGGGGCTTCAGTGTCTTTTTCT
>Ga0114923_10000322_pt1 | contig 40537 bp, 58 predicted proteins | sample SumtaG_FD_89578 | JGI IMG/M metagenome (GOLD analysis project Ga0114923, IMG submission 89578) | Deep subsurface microbial communities from Indian Ocean to uncover new lineages of life (NeLLi) - Sumatra_00157 metaG | ecosystem: Environmental > Aquatic > Marine > Oceanic > Sediment | place: near... | reverse complement strand
TGCCTGGCCTAACAATATAAACAGTTTTTCCATTTTAAAATCTCCTGCCCGTCGGCTGCCAGTAAATCCTCGCTTCTCTGAAATCAAAATGTTCTCCCGCGTTATTGTTCCTGAACCGAAACCTGATCAACGGGCAATCGATCCGCCAGTACACCCTGTCAATATCATAGTTATAATTACCCGTCAGGGTCCGCTCACTGTTCCAGGTGCTTCCGAAGTCTGTCGAATAGGCTATTTTTAAGTCCCCACCTCCGGCGAAATAGACGTCCATCCTCAGAATCATCTGGCGTTCCATTAGCTGGGTGAACATGAAATCTTTAGTGGAAAACCAAGCATCTATCGTCGTGCCGTCATCGTTGGAAACGAGCTGGTCGTATTCGTAAATATAACCGTCCGTATCGCCGAATAAAGTCGTCGGCGCCGCGGCCAATATTTCCCTGTCGCCTATCCGCCAGGTCTGCTGGCCAATCGTGCCCGACAGATCTCCTATAGTAACGTTTGACTGCTTTTCGTAGTATCCGTATTGAGATATCCCGTTGGTCGAACCGTCAACTGCGGCGAAATCGTGTTTGGTCCAGGAGTTCAGCTCGTAATTGAATACCCAGGCGATATCGCAGTAGTCCGAGTTCAAGGAAGGTGCGAAAAGCCAGTATTCCTTCTGCTCTTCGATAATAACGCCGAAGCATTTGTCCATATCACCCGGGGCAAGGTCGTCGAAAAATTCTCTCTGTATTTGAGAGCCGATGGACTCATAATCGATCCCGTTAAAGACATAAATATCGTCCCAGCCTAAGAATATCAGCTCATCACCTAAAGATTCCACCGTTGCCGGCGCTGCGCAGCCTGCCCCGGTAACTTTCTGGTCGAACTGGAAGATGCCCGAGTCGCCCGTTGCGTAGCCTAACCAGATAGAGCGTTCCTTGAATATTGCGAGGTAATCGCCTTTGAACTTTATGGCCGTTTGTATCCAGTCGGCGCCGGAGAGGTCCTGATAATTAGCGTTACCGTTCAGAAAATCGTTCGGATCGGCCGTGTCGGACCATCTGACCCGCTGCGGGTATCTATTGCCGTCCTCGGATACATCCAGAAACAACAGGTGATTTTTGAACTCAATTAGTTTTCTGCACGTCAGAGACGTTACACCCGTAGGCCAGACGTCTATAAGCGCCGAAAGGGCGCCCGATCCCGTCCATTTCCACACCTCATCGGTCCCGTTGGTCATTACCCACCAGGGTTCGGACTGGGTGGTATGTCGGATATAATCGAAAGAGCACAAGTCGGCGCTGTCTGCGTCGTAGGCGATATTGGCATTGAAGGGCGCTACGAAATGAATATCGTCAATTCTTATATCACAGGCCCCGAAGTCCGCTGTCGCCTTCAGTCCTATCGAATCGACCGAATTTATACCCGCCGGCGTGGCTATTGAAACAAACCACAGATACCAGGTGTCCGCGGCCATGGCGGGCAGGTCGATGTTCTCTTCTTCGCTGGCGCAGGCCGCACTATTGGATATGACCACTTCCAACTGGCCTGCGGTAAGGGCTATTGAGGATTTGACCCAGATACGGACCAGGCCGTAGGCGCTCTTATCGCCGAGTGCCTGGTCGCGGTAGGCGAGTATTCCGGTGGTAAAGCCGGCCGCCGGCGAGATTTTCTGTGCGGTCGAGCCCTCCTTATAGTCGGAAGTATCATCGGCGGCGGTTACATTCGCTTTCGCCGTCCATGTAGTCTCGCAATCATCCTCCTGTTCGGTGGCCATTATCGTTTCCCAGTAGGTGCTTGCCGGTATGTACTTCCAGACCCCTGTGGTGGTCAGCGCAAGGAGATAATCGCTGCCTGAGAAAAGATAGAATTGATCGGACCCTATGACCTGGCCTGCAAGTGGCAGATTGGTCCCCAGCCGGCTATATCCGTACCGCTTCTTGAGATACCCCTGCTCGAAAAAAATGTTCTGGCAGTCTGTAATCTGGGTATCGGATATGAGATTGCCCGGCAGGTCCATCCTCAGCCCGCCGCGAGGCGCCAGATAGGGATGAATCTGGCTGTCCTGACTAAAAGCAAGGGTAGACAAGAACAAAACTATGAAAAGGAGTTTTTTCATTACCATCCTATTGCAAACCAGCCAATATCACTGGTAGATGCGCCACCGTTAGCTACTGTCAGGCCCGTTGTTGATTTAGCTGATACGGATGGGCCTTCGCTTTGATTAAAAGTATTATCCGTTACGAAAGCCTGAAGGCAGGCATTGGAAAAATCAGTCAAGCTTTCATCCGTAAAATCTACCGCTTTAGTAGAGTTGGCTCCCACGCTTGTCGCAAGCCCCCATTTCATTTGAAGCCCGTTGCGAAATTCTACTTGGCCTGAATCATCCTCGCTCCCGCTCATCGATGTCGGACTAAAGCTGTCATCAACGTATTTCTTATTGGCAAGTTGAGCATCCGTAGTTGGTGCTGTAGACTCTACCATCGTAGGTGCAACCCCCGTAGAAGGAATTGTCATAACTAATGTAGGGGTGTCTCCATCATCTCCATCGTTGAGAAAAATCCTGCGTTGCCCTTTCTGGTCGTCAGAAGAACCTTCGTGAGAGAACTCATCATATCCCAATGTAGTTCTCTCGCCACCTGACTGTTCTCCTGTGGCCCGTATTTGGGATTCTCTGCCGCCGGCCCCATCTTCTTCGGTCGTATTCCACATTATAGCCTGTGACGCCGTCCCGTAACCTATTACGAGTTTGCCGCCTTCGGTCAATTCGATCTCGTCTGCATCTTCATCCTGCCAGTGCAATTCGCACTTGCCGCCCACCGCCTTGCCGTACAACCTGCCGTAAGCCGCCGAAGGCTGAGAAACGCTTGCCTGCTCGTAAATCTGCATATACTTAAAGCCGATTTCCGTCTCTCCCGCCGTAAAGCCGTAAAGCATACTCTTTATACGGTCGGAGACATCAACGCGCAGGCCCCTGTTGAAGTCATCTATCTGGTTGGCTACCGTCGCGTCCGTCGGGGTCGATTCTATCCAGTCCCTCGTAAAGCCGAATAGAAGTATGAACATGACCCCCAAAACAAAGGCTAAAATACAGTGCTTTTTCATTTTCTACCCTTTCTGTAGTTATGTACATAATCCGCAATCAAACGCCGTATCTTGTTGGGTCGTAATCCCATAAACTTCAAAACAATCTGATTAAGTCTAATGTCACATTCTGGACACAATCCCTTGTATTCATTATTCAACGAACATATCTGCCATTGCCGAGCAGATGGTTTTCCGCAACGGAAACAAGGCACGCGTTTTATTCCAATTTCGGTATATGGTTTTTTTCTCATCAGCTTGTGTACCAATCTGTCCCCTGCAGGAAGCCTTTGTAGGGATCGCCGCCGCCTACGCTGTTGGCCGGGTCGGGGAACATCCCCTCTTCCTGCCCTGATAACTGCAGGTCGGTATCCTCATCCACCATTTGAAGAAAAATGTCCTGTGCCATCTGCGTCCACCTGTCGGCTTCCCTCCAGTCTTTACCGAAGGCGAACCCCCGCGCAGTCGCCCCGTATTCGAGGATCAGGTTATGGTTATCGGTCAGCTCATTACTGTCACCCGTTGCCAAATCCGCTAAATAGCCGAAAAACTCGAAGTTCATCGTCCAGGCCGATCCTGCGTTGTAAGTATGTTCGGGGATTTTGTAGAGCCATATCCTTTGTTGGTCTATATCGTAGAACCGTGGTATTCCTTTGCCCGTCTCTTTAGCCAGGACCTTTTTATCTTCGAGGAGCTGCTTATGCAGTTTTATCAACGGCACCCGGTAGCTCTGCGAGTTGATAAGTTCCAGAGAAATGTCCCGCTTGAACCGCAGAATGGTCGAACCGGCGATAACTTCCGTCCAGGTAGTGCCCGATGCCTCTGCTGTCGGGACGGAGTATTTCTGGGTCTCATCTACGGTCGAGCGCGTCACTTCCTGCTTCATAAAGGCGAAGTTATGCGCCCGGCATACTCTTCTCTGCACCTCGTTTAGGTGTCTCAGCCTTATCGGGGCGGTTAGCTCGTCACTGAAATAGCTGGTAGGCCAGTTTGACTGGACCCGCGTTAAAATCTCGCTTGCTAAAGTGGACATCGGTTATCCCTTTTTCTTTTTCTTTTTCTTTTTCTTGACGATTGGTGCTTGGTCCTCTGTCTTGGGTCTTCGGTCTTGGGGTTCCGGCTTTGCGTGCTCCGGGTGCTTATCGATTATGTGCTTTGCGAAGTCGATCTCTCTTTCCGCGCAGAACGGCGGGGACTGCTGACAATACTGGCAGACAAACGCCCTGCCCAGCTCCATCTGCCGGCCGTCCGCGTAGTAGGCTTTCCCCTCCTTAATATAGAACACGCCGCCTTTTGTGCCTTTTTTGGTGTCTTCTTTGATGTGGAGCTCGTCCGCCCCCTTGAGAATTACTGGTGTCTCGGTCATTTTTCCATCCCTTAAAATAATGTTCAAACGTTTTGAATACGGTTTCCGGCCTTATGTTCTCGGCGCACTTCGGCCGCCCGGCTAATTTGCCTTTCGGGCAGGTATCTACATAAATCAGTTTATGGCATGGGTGGCACCGGCAGTTCTCGGGATGCAGTGCCGTAGTGTTCTTCCAGTATTTCGTAAGATTTTCTTCGCTCGAATGTGACATGAATATAATCTTGCGCGTCTCGTAACAGCCCGCGGCATTCAGTATTCCCGTTTCCGGCCCGATGACGAGGTTGGCATATTTGGTAAGTATCATCGACTGGCGAATAGTAAATAACCCGCACCGGGGCAGAGTATTCGGCAGGTTCCATTCGATTTGTCGCGCTGTGTCGTCCCCGACCGTTACGATAATAGTTTCATCGCCGTATTTCTGGCAGATCGAGCCCGCTATATACTCAGAGAAGGGATAGACTTTGTGCATGGATGACCCGCTCATCGCCCATACTATGAGAAACTTGTCTTTGTAATGGTCAAGGAATATCCTCGCCAACTGCTCTTCCGACTCGGAAAAGTACAGCTCCGTATCTTCGCCCTTTAAGTCATAGCCCGCCCTGAGCATCGAATAATCGATATAGTTTTTGTTGCACTCTTTTTTTCTTTTGCTGTGGGACCAGTTAAACTCCTCCTTGCCCTGCACCTTTAAGAGATCATCTTCGATTGTCGCTGTAAGGTTGACTACCTTGTCGAAACCCTTACCGATCTCGGCCCAGTATTCATCGAGCTGGTTATTGGGTATAACGTCTTTCTGCTGGATGATATACTCGTCGATGTTTGGGTTTTCTTTAAGGACCTGCGATCCGTATTCCGAGCAGTTAAGGACAACGTGGTAGCCGTCTTTCTTTAACTGCCGTAGGACCGGTGTAATCATTATCATATCACCCAGCGCCCCGTAGCGAATGACAAGGGCCTCTTTTCGGTGCCTGGTGAGAGTTGGCAAAGAATTTCCCCCAAAATACTTTCGCTCTACTATGGTTTTCCTTCGTGGGAAGGCCATCATCCCATCGTAGACCTTGCCGAAGGCCGCCTTGACTGTTTTCAATCTCGCGTATTTCTTCCTTGCAACGAGCTGCCAGCTATATTCGTTTGATTCGTTATGGCGGGAATGTTGTATGAGTTCGGCGTTTCCGTAGGCTTCGAGTAATGCCCATACATCATGCCAGTAGAGGTCTGTCTTATGGGAGGGGTTGGCCCCCACCGTTCCTATCTTCGGATAGAAGTCCGGGTCCGGCCCGTAAAGGATTATATGCCCGCCCGGCCTTATGACTCTCCACCACTCGGAAAGAACAGCATCTGTGGCGTGAAAGTCCTCCAGGCAATGGCTCGAAAATACATAATCGAAAGCGCCGTCTGAGAAGATTCGTAAGGCGTCGACGCCTGATAAGTCTATCTGAACATCCGCTTCTTTATGGGCGTTATCGATCCCTATCGCCCCTTCGCAGACTTTGGCCTTGGCGCAACCCAGGTCCAGGCCTGCCCCGCGCAGGTAGCTTGCCACGCGATTGCGGCATTTGGCCATTTCGTTGCCTTCCGGTAGTTTAGGGTCCCACATTTTAATCCACAACCTCTATAATTTTATATACCTTGCCACATTCGTTACAGGTAGGACGGTCAATGTATTTTTCTACTGAGAGCACACCACAACAATCATCATTAGGGCAGGGAATCGCTATCGCTGAAACTGGAGAACGCATCATATTGAGGAGATTTATTATCTCACCTTGTTTCTCCCATAAGTCTTGAGTTGCTGCTATCGGGTCACAATCTAAATCAATTGGCTCAATCATTTCACATCTATCCTTTTGCCTTTCTTGTATACAGCTATTTCCTGGTACTGGGGTTCTTTCTGCCAGGTGAAATTCAAATCGTGAAAAAGCCCTCCGCACCACTTCTTCACGAAGTATTCCGTGTCCTTACTCTTCTGCATATATAGCTCTTCGCTTAGTTGCAGGCTCTTTGGCCTGTGTATCCCGATTGCCGTACTCCTCCACACCTCCCAGCCGCGACTGCGCGCGGTATAGCAGTAATCCACATCGCTGCAGAAGTGGACAAGGTTCTCATCCAGCAGGCCGATTTCTTCAATCATCTCCGGCCGCAGCAGCCAGCAGGCGGCCGTCGCCCATAACAAAGGCGTGGCCATAAGTAAATGTCTCGGCAGTTGAAGCGACCCTCCGCTCGGCAGAGCCCACAGCCCGCCGGTATCAATGCAGATATTCGTATCATCGCTCGGCAGCATACATGCGCATACAATCCCGATATCGGGGTTCGACCGCATTAACTCGATCATTTTTTTTATGGCTCCATCCTCAAGAAATACATCCTGATTGATAACACAAACGTACTCATTCTGTGTTAAGCCGTGGTCAACCATAATTGCTTTTTTTATCCCCTTATTGACCGCCGCCGTGAAAAAGATGTTGTCTATACTGTTGTCGTGTACGAATATCTCATGGGGGACATCCTGCCTGACTATACACTGCTCACATCTGTCCAGATCGTCCGGGGCGTTATAAGCCGGTATCACAAATCCTATCATTCGTTCGGGTCCTCTACGGGCCGTGCCTTCATCAGCCTGCCCTCAAGCACTAAAATCTTATATTTAAGTTCCTGCTGTTCTGCTAAAAGCCGCAGGACCTGGTTCTTTTTTTCAAGTGCCCTGCTGTCTCTGGCTTCCATTGTGAAATACGTACTCCTGGCCCACAACATAACCACAACGATTACGACACAAACGATAATCCATTTGATATTAACCTTCACTTTATTCTCCTTCTCACTTGCCTTAGATTTTGTATGGCCCCTTCGTAGTCGGGCTTTATGACAAGCGCTTTTTCATAGCACGCCTGGGCCGCAGAGTAATCTCCCCGCTCATAATGGCATATACCAAGGCCGCCCAGGGTATAGAGATGATTGTAATTTGCCCGGCCGGCCTTTGAGTATGCGATCAGGGCGTTTTTGTAATCGTCTAACTGCTCGAAGGCAATGCCGCGATAATAGATAATGGGGGTGCTGTAGGTGTCAATGTGTGAGGCCGGCCAAAACCCTTCGGTCAAATCAAGAATCCTGCTCCAGTTCTTGTCATTATTGGCTATGTGAATCTGTTTAGAGATAAGTTCCGCCCTTGTCCTTACCGAAACAACGGCCAAAACCAATACCATCGCCGCGATCATATAACCGGAATATTTACCTATCGGCTCGGAGCTGGATAGCGCCAGTGCCACATAAAATATCATCATAACGACCAGGGGCGCTCTTTCTTTGGGAAACGAGAAAAACGATATTGTCATGTACCCCACCAGTCCCATCACAAGATAGGGATTGCCCCGGGCGCAGTATAGCGCAAACAGCAAAAATGATATATAGAAGATTGCTCCAACCGGACTCGCTTCGGCGGCGACCCAGAGATAATCATTGTGCGGCCTGACAGTGAATGTATTTCTAAACGCATCCTCGGTGTAAAAACCTTCGGCGTAGAGCGGTATTTCCAGCTGCCAGTTACCCGCTCCCACTATGAACTTGTCCCTTATCAGCAGGCAAGTCTGCTTCCAGGTACAAAAGCGGTTTACGAGACTCTGGGGGCAGGTCAGATAATTGGCTTTGTGGCATATAAAGAAAGCAGCCACCGCCAAGAAAGAAAGGCCCAGCAGTATCATCCACCGTTTTTGGACGAAAAGGGCCGCTGCGATAGCTAAACCCATGCCCAGTATCGCCGACCTCGTTTGCGGGATTACAACATGAAAGACCGTCAACAGGCCCGACAATATCCCCGCGATTCGCCATAGTCTTTGCCCCCTGAATACCATGTAAAGGCAAAGCGGCAGCAGCAGCAGATTCAACTGGCTCCAGGTGTTTTTCTGGCCCATCGTCGCAAAATTCTGGCCTCGCCCATCCCAAACAAAATATATGTAATACACACCGTACACCCCTATTATCAGGGCAAATATGGTAAAGGTCTTTGCAACGTCCTTGATATCTTTTATGATCGAAAAAACGACCGCTATTGAGATGAATACTAAAACGATATGCGCCAGTTCGTATATCCCCTCGGTTGTGTTATATGCAAACATTAGTGATACGGCGGACATAACCAGATATAGAAGGAAGGCCGTCATTACCCTGCTTTTGGGGATTTTCAGGTCTTTTCCCAAGGAAACGGCCAGCACAAGGCAAAGGGCTGTCCAGGCCAGCCATCGGGTCATGTGAGTAATATCAAGCACCTTATAGCTTGAAATCTTAGAGCTTGAAATCAGGAAACAAAAAACAACTCCCGCCATCAGAACCAGCTTATTATTTCCCTTAACCCAACCGCCCATACAAACCAGAAACCTATCATACCTGTTATTACGATGGCACATACCACCAGGACCTCTATTTTTGTTAATGTCTCTGAAAAGCGGGGCGGGCGGCCCCGCCCCGCTTTCTTAATCATTCTTCTTAACCATACTTCTTAACCATACTGCTACTGTTGTCCCCACGTTCCATCTACATAAACCGTGTGCCAGCAAATATCATCAATTGCCTGCAACGTTATTGATTGTGGGTAGGCGTCGGTAACGCTTTGGATACCGTCTCCAGCAGTGTCGTAATCAATCTGATCGCCCGTACCGGGCACGATAGCCAGATCATCGGCGGCCACGCTGCTGCCGTCGATAATGGTGAAGTACAGTCCCGCCGCCGCAGCCGGCAGGGTGAGGGTCTGGCTTCCGGTATAGCTGGAAATAATTACCTTCCCCGACTCTGCTACGGTAAGTAAATCTGTGGCTGTCGTTATCTTTTCGACAAGCCGCAAATTACCGTAGATCGCCACGTTGTTCCACTGCATGGCGTCTTCGCCGTCCTCATCGTATTGCAGTGTCCCGTTGGAGTCATCGCCGAAGATAACCGTGGTATCGTCCATCACGTGGATTGATACATCTTCAAAGTCAACCGTGCAGTTTTCCTCGTCGAACAGAACGTAATCGCCGTCGGTATCACAGTACCAGTGAACGTTGATCGCATCGGTGTATCCCGTACCGAAATACCAGGTATTTCCGGCGGCATCCGGGTCAACTTCAATTACACCGTCAGAGTCGGAATAAATCCGAAAATCAAGGTCGTTGCCGAAATACGGACCATACGTATCCTCATAAACCGGGCTGTGCGTAATATACGTCTTGTCATAAGATCCCATCGCTAAAACGCAAAGGAAGCCTATGACTAATCCGATCATAATGTATCTTGAACGTCTCATAGTTTTTTCCTTTCGTCTTAATTACTGTTGATGTGGATAATATGCGTTTCGCCGTCGCCGGTGTAATCCCATATCTTGCCGAAGTTGCAGAGGCCGTACCAGCAAACACCTCTGGATCGGCCGTAGTCAGTGGGAATTTTGGCACGAATCTCCTCCGGCAGGGCCACAGCTTCCATAACTGCGTCCGCGCCGAACATCACGGCTTCGCCGTAGGTGCTCCCGCCACGTGCGTTACTCAAAAAGTTGGTTTCTTCGATAATCCTCACACCTTCAATCTTTCCGACCTCGCCGGAGAACAGTCTTTCCGGGTCGCCGTACTTGGCCGCGTCCGTCCAGTCGGAATGATTTTTAATGCCGCGAGTTGCATTGATAGACGCAATACAGATGTAGTTCTCACCGTCATACTTCGGGACGTTGAGGACCTTTAGCTTATCAACGCACTCTTTGAGGTGGTACATATCGAAAGTGACCGCGCAGGTGGTCGTCCCCTGCGCCGCATCGGCGGTAAGGGTCTGGAACGAACCCGCCGAGGATGCCGTCAGGCAGGAATACTTTAGCTGCGATAGTACGAACTGCCCGCCAACGGTCGAATCGAGCACCTTCGACTCATCATTACGCAGTGCGACGGTAATGATGTTATCGACGTCAAACTCAGCTAAAATCTCCAGCTTGCCGGTAAAGGGAACGCTGTTACCAAATTCAGTGACCTTCAGGGTCCCTGTCTGGATCGTAACCTGCGTTTCGGGCATCGTATTGGTCTCGACCAGGGTGCCGCCCTGGGTCGCCACGTTCGATATCTTATCGTAGAAAATCAGATCATTTTTGTTACTGCCCAGCGCTTCCTTGATATTACAAAACTGTCTGAACTTCTGCATCGGCTGTGCCGCGTGCCGGACCGTCCTTGACAGCTTGCGATTACCGAGAAAGCCACCGAGCGAATTTGTTACCCATAGCTGTCCCATTTCAGTAGCTCCTTTCTATCAAAAAACATAATTTAACTCAGCCCGCGTTTTTTGGCTGAGCTGGACTTTCGGTTCTTGATCTCCTGTTCGTCCGAAACGTCCTCATCATCGCTTTTTGAAGGAGTTGTTGATGAATCACCGAGACCGGTCGCCTTGCGGTTCTTCTCTTGCCGCTCTTTCGCTTCGGTTTCCGCCTGGGTTTTGGCGTCAGCCGATGCTTTTTCCAGGCGCTCCTGAAACTTTTTGACGGCGAAATCCACTCTATCCTCAGAAGAATTACACTTTAGCAGCTCTCTACGATGTTTTGGGCTGCGAAGTATTCCACCGATAGCGTCTTCGTCATCAACATAGTCAGGATAGGCCCTGCGAAAATAAGAATCAGCGCTTTGTTGCTTAACTTCATGGACCGCATCTTTAACAGCAGTCGTTATCATCGTTTTTACAGTCTTGCGGGGCACAAAGTCATCTTCGTCAGTGTCAAACTCGTTGGGTTCTTCCGCCGGCTGCTCAAGCTGCTCGACTCTTGTTCTAAGGTCTGCCGCTTCCTGAGCAGCCCTGGTGTGGTCGGTCTGCAAGTCTTTGTAGCGCTTTTCCCAGTCGATCTTCTCTTCGGTCTCGGTCTTTACGGGTGTTCCCTCGGTTTGAGAGTCGGTCTCTTGACCGGTGTTCTCGTCCGTCTGGAGTCCGTCTTCTTCTGTTGGTGGCATCTAAAATCTCCTTCCCGCTTATAGCGGGTTAGGCTCAGTCCTGCGTGATGGCGTATTGGCCCGCCTACCCAAAGGCTTGTCCGTCGGGCAGGCCAATAAAAAAAGCCCCGCACCATAAGGTACGAGGCAATCAGCCAGTGCCATCGCTCAGGGTATTGAGCGTTTCAAAAAACGATTATTCCTCTTTATCTAATTCTCTGGTATAGTAAGGTCCATCATCAAACGCCAATAGTTGGCTTTCTTCTTGGTCGTTTGAAATAAGACTGTTTGATGCCCAAAATCTAAACCCAAACGGTTTAATTGCCTCCTTGACAGCATCCTCCATTTCTGCTTCCTTCGGACCCTCATAACTAACCCGAAGATTTCGTACTTTGGTTTCGGTCTCTGTTTTCAAAGCTATTCCTCTTTATCCTTTGCTAACTGTTTTGCGGCCTCTTCGCCATCTTTCATTTTCAGCATCAAGGTCGATAATACTTCATCTACCGCTAATATCGTCTGCTGCGCGCGGAAAAACTCATTCAGCTCCGCTGCCCTTAGCAGCGTGGCCATTGCCCTTTCTTTGATTTGCTCGAAGCGCGGGATCACCAGGGCCTGCCAGCCCTTTGTCTTGACCATCTCATCGATGAGCCGGTATTCCGCCGCCTGCTCTGTCAGTTCTGCTCTTGTCTCGTCATCCATTTATGAAACTATTTCAGCCCCACAACCTACTTTCCCAATGCAACATTTTTTGAATTTCCTGCCACTACCACAAGAACACTGTTCGTTTCTACCAACGCGGACTGCTTCAACCTTTTTTGTCTTTGGGTTGCGTATTGCCGCAAGAACCTTCGGCCCAAGGTTTTTCCCAAGCACAAACTCTCTGGTCATTTCCCCGCTATTAAATGTTTGTTCTATCATTTTTTACCTCTGTATATTTATCGTAACCCCGCCAGCCTGAACGTTGCGCTTATCCTTGCGTGCCTTCATCGTCCCTTTTTCTTTTTCCGGGAACTCGACCTCTAATACCTCGAAGGTAAAAGTCGGCCCTTCGGCTGTTATGGCATCTAATTTGACCCTGCCCGAAAACTCGAAGGTATGCCCCACATCGGCTGCCGTAAACGGCAGCTCTTTGTGGTCAACCTTGAACGTCGGATAGTTGCCTTCCTGTAATTCAATCATTGTTCTCGCCCTCAATCATCTACAAGCATATTTGACAACTTCGCCATCTGTTGTTTTAAGCTCGCCAAAAGTTGACCTTTCCCCACAATCAGGACACTTAAATTCCTTCGCATCTTTAGGTATCATTTGTACTTTCCCACAACAACACTCGTATTCTTCTTCATCCACTTTATCCTGCCCTCCGATTTCTCTGTTTCCTGCGGGCCTTGATTGTGCCGGCCTCGCTACTCGGCCTTTTTTTCTTTTTTCTCTTCATCGATTTCTACCTCATCTAAATAATCATAAACCAATTGATAATGTGCTGCCTGTAACATTGCTGTCGCCGCCACAAGGTCAAATCCTTTGTCGGGTTGTCCCTTGCGGCCAAATCCTGTCTTTACAAAAACATCATCCGCTTGGTCTTTTTTTTTACATTCACGGATCACAATCAGCTCTTTATGCCTGCTTGCAAGCTCGCCAATTAAATCACTTGTCGATATCAATTCTAGCTCTGGCATTATTTTGCACTTCTTTTACTTCCTGCCCTTTGGCTTCCAGGATTTCACCGCCCCTCGATTGAACCGCTCGCCGTCCGCTGTCTGGGTCTTTTGCGCCCCGCGCACGCCCGTCTTCGCCCTGTGGGTCTTGTTCGTTACCGCCGGCTTCTTGGCCTTAACGGCGGGGCTCTCGCTGGCCTCGTAGGGGTTCTTGTTATACGGTAAACCTTTTTTCTTGGCCATTATCAGCTCCTTATTTTTTGTTTTCTTCCAGTTTTGAAGCCTGTCTCTTCAAATCATCTTCTTTGATTTGTTGACAAAATTCCTCATGGCTTAACGGCTCAAACAGATCACATTCAATTACCTGCCTTGTACCAGTTCTTTGAAACTCTAAACCTCCTAAACAATCCGGCCTATATTCCGAGCTGCTTTTTATACAACCAGCGCAAGAACGCCCCATTATGCTGCTCCTTGCAGTTTTCGGTAAAGTTCCATTTGTTCCTGCGGCGAGAGGTTCTTGATATCACTCCTGGCCTTGTCCTCCGCGCCTCCTTCTACGGCTTGGCCTTCTTCGGGCGGTTCCTGGAAGACATCCTGCAGGCTCGCCTGGGCCAGCCACTTTTTATACAATAGCTTAATATCGGTCATCGCTCCCAGTACCGGGCTCTTTAAGGCCCCGGCCATTATTTTCTCAATCTCCTGCTTTAGTTTTTCCTGCTGCAATAGCAGGGTAAGCCCACCTACCTTGAACAGATACTTGCCTTCCAGGTCCTTGAACGTATCGCTGAACTGTACTATCAGGTTGTAGGTGTCTTCGATGAGTTTGGCGATAAGGTTCCTTTCGAGCCTCCGTGCGATCACATCGAAGAACCCGTGGCTTTCGGCCGTCTTTTTCTCAATCTCGCCTAAAGTCTGTTTATGCTTCGAAGGCAGGGCCTCGACGTATTCGGTAATGGCCGTCGCCTGTCGTAACTCACTGTCCACGACCTTAATGGCGTTTATTACCTCCTGACCTATCGCGGTAGTCGATATCTCCCGGACAACCTGCTCGTTTACGCTCGCCATAAAGACCTTGCCCGGGTATATCCTTCGGGCCTTCTGAGGATCGAGTAAGCCCATCTTATTCATCTGGAACATCTTATTGACGGTGAAGTTCAGGTTGTCCATATACAAATTGAGGATATTATTCAGCGTATACTGCAACGGTACCGAGCCCTCGACCAGCGAGGTCCCCGCTATGCCCCTGTGCGGATATACGATGGGAATAGACAGTCTGTATGGCGGCAGCTCATCGTTAAACGGATTTTCGTGGTGACGGATTAACTGACTCTCATTCGCCACTACCAGGAGCTGATTTCTCAGGATATGCTTGCCGTCCTTGGATATAATATCGCCCCAGAACTCAAGCTTTTCGACCTCTTTATCCTGCGGCGAATAGTCACTGATTCCTTTTCTCGTCCGCTCGCGCATCCTGACTTCCAGTTTCTGGGCGTAAGAGGACTCTAATTTCTCAACGGCGTCTTTTATCCAGACATCGGGGTTCTTGCTAACCTGATCCAGCAGTTCCGCCAGGTCCTGAGTATTTCGCTCGATGATATACTTCGGCCGTCTCTGGGTGAACGGCTTATATTTGGGACTGATAAACAGGTTCAGGATATCGACATTATCGTATGTGCATTTGGGATCGTTATCATCCCAGCGCCTTTTAACCGCGCCCATCCCCAGGAGGAATCCGCTTATCGAATTTTCACCCAGGCACTCGGCGAAGTTGCCCTTTTCGAGATGGTTCTTTATTATCTTTTCGACCTTTTTGGCCTTTTCGTTCATCTCTTCATGCTGCTCTTCGTCGTATTCTTCCTCGTCTATAACCACCTTAAAAAGCGTTGACGTTTGAAGAGCAGCCCGTTCCACCAGCGCCGCCGACCGGATAGTGTGCATGAATATCTTGGGACTGAATATTTTAGACTGCCACGATTTCTTATCGCGGTAGTCCTGCTTGTTCTGATAGAGCTGCCACAATTCCGTCCACCTGGCCCGCCTCTCTGTGGTCGCTTTCTCCGCCGTCTTTCGAGAATTTACCACATAGCTTACGAGGTACTGCGGATCGCTGAACTCATCCGGCGTCTCGTCTGTTTTGGTCGCCTGCGGGTTTTCCGCCTGCGGCGGTTTTATCTTCTTCTGCTTTTTCTTCTTTCGTTTTGCCATTAGATTACTTCACTATAATCAAATGGTAAAAAAGTTGTTTTGCCACAATGTATACAATTATAGCAGTTGCCCTGCAAATCCCACCCATCGCCCTTAAACATCCACCGATGCTCACATCGTCTAAATAACCAAGTCCATATTTTTCTAATCATGTCATTATTACCTTTCAGAAATTACTCTTTACCGTATACGATTGTGCCAACTCCATATCTTCTTCTTTTGCCTTTCGCCCCCACGGGTCGGTATCTTCGGTTTTGGCAGGCACCCTCTCATAAGACCACTGACCAATAACAAAGTCGTCCGCTCTATCAGGGCTACGGCCGAGCCTCGCTTTAATGTCCGGCTTTGACTCTACAATCGTTTTGCTCTTTCTAAATTTATATGTTGGGGAACACAATTGCTCAATTAAAACATCCATATCAACGGTCTTAGCCGCATTTTTAAGTTGTATCTTTCCTTTTGCAAACCTTCGGGCTGTGATCGCCCACGCCTCGGCCCGCTGATTATAATACTTTTTAGGCTGAGACGCCTTGCCCTGTGGGCTGAAAATTACCACATTCTTACCTTGAACGATAAGCTCGTCCGCTACGGCGGCGCCGAGGTCCGATCCTGTAGCCTCTACCACTATCGGACAGTCATTGTGCTTATAGCTTTCTTCGGCAAGTCTCTGGCTTATCTCAGTGGAACGACAGTGAGGCATGATGATTTGTTCTTCAATGTCTGTCGTCTCCATGTAGTAAATTACACATTCATCATCCCCGAACCGGGCCGTATCGCAAACCAGCCGAGGACGTTTCTTGGCTCCTCGGATTGTCTTTTGTGTGGCCTCTATAATCCAAATATTCTTAATAATCTGCTCTACGCCCGCCAGTACCTCCCAGTCTCCCAGTAAATATGCTCTGAGCAGGTCGGGCCTGTCGGCAAATGTGTCCCGAAGAACATCTACATAATCCTCGCCGAGATATGGATTATCACTCGGCAATGCTCTTACGAATATTCTCTCTATGAGTTTTTGTTTTTTAACAATTCTGTCGATGAACTCGCTTTTGAGCCAGCATTGCCGGGGGTTTGCCGTCCACAAAATTTTTCCTGGTATCTTCGTGCCGTTGATGATAAGACGGTTATGGCTTGCCGCTCGCAAGAGCCTTATCTTTTCTTTTTCCGTTTCCTCGGCCTGGTCGATAAACGCCCTGGCGTATTCTGCGGAATTGAACTTGTTGATTGTCTCTCTCCTGTCCAGCCCGCCGGTGAGGTACTTAACTCTGCCTGCAATAATAATTTCAGGAGGGTTGCCTTTTATCTTATAGCCGCTTTCCGGTATCTCTCTTTTCCAGGTTTCGAGCGTGGTGTTCTTAAAGTCGGCGCCGACCATCCTTCCCATAAATCCCAAACAAAGCGGATTCCCGCTGGGCTGGATGTTAAAACGCTGGATGTCTTTGACCGCTTCAATATACATCCAGACACAACCCAAATGACTCTTGCCGCCGCCTTTGGCCCCGCCATATAAAACTTCTATCGGCCCCGGTTTTCTTAACGCCCTGATTGCCTGGGTCTGCTTTTCTGTGTATTCCGGCTCAAGCCTTATTTGCACCACTTTTCTTGTCCTTATACTTCTCGTTGATGATTATATTTAGGCCGCCTAAGTCAATATCTGGTTTTTCTTTCATGTCTGTTAAGTTCGCTGCCACGAACTTCGCATAGCTGTGCTGGTGGCAGCCGACAAGACCGTTTTCAATCAAAAAGTTCTTCCTTAACGCGCACGCGCGCGTGAAAGCGTCCGAAAACTCTTTGTGGTAAGAGCCATGATCTTCTTTCAGCCAGTCGTAAACAGTCGATATGCCGACCTTTATCTTTTTAGCGAACCGCTGCAGGGTCGGCAGCCTGTTTGGGTTCCTCTTAACTTCGTAGTGCGTCACCACCTGCTCGCCTTTTTTCTTCCCTGTTTTGTGGGTCTTGCCCGACTCGTCATATACCGGGACATGCACTTCTTCGTAAGGCTCGACATCGAAAAACTTAATCAGCATGCCGCAGTATTTTCTTTTATATTTGCTCGGCCGAGCCATTCCGCAGTCCCGTAAAAGTCATTCCAGTCGATTTATACGTCCCCAGTGCAGCGTCAACGGCCTTATCGAAGTCGAACTCCGACCCGCTCCAAATCCTCATCTCGAAATATAGCAGTGTATCGGTGGTCGGCGCCGGGCTGGCGCCAAGTTGTCTATAAAACGAGCATCGATATTGCCCCAATCCTGCTGAGGGCATATCGCCCGTATGCGTGCCGTCGGCGTTGTCCGTCAGGGCTATGACATTGGCGCTTTCATCGCTCAATCGGACGGCGTTTACATATAAGGTGTTCCCTGTTGCGTAATTTACTGTGAAATCCGGCATAGCTACCTTCTGTTCTTGACCTCGCTGACGTAATCCTTCTTTTCCTTTTGTGCTTCCAGTAACTCTTGTGCAATTTGCTCATTGCCTCGAATAGCCTGACCCTGCGCCCAAAGACCTGTTCTAAACTCCACCCAATCGTTCGGGTCCATAATCGGTACTGCTTCCCCGCCTTCTTTTGGGGCCCTTTTCGGTACGGGATTAACTTTAAGAAAACCCGTCCTGAACTCCACCCATTCCGAATCCAAGACGCTGACTTTCATAACGTGGTAGGTTGGCTCGGGTGGCCCCGCCGTTGTTCTCCCTGCATAGATTGCCAAAGCAATCATAAAGCAAAAGAATAACGTGAATACTGTTTTTGAGTTGTACTTTTTCATGTCTTTCTCCTATGTATCTCCTGATTCTATTCCTACATGGGTTGTGTTATAATAAAAACTTCCATGTGTTATTACAATATCGTCTATTTCTGATGTGTCTGTTTCCAAATTGAAAACAAGCACTACTTTGTCCCCAACATCTATCACATTATCCACAGCATCGTAATCAATGGTAAGTACTGCTTTATATACTTTGAATTGAGTCCCGTCCGTAACTGTCGAAACCTCTACCGTTTGTGTCTTGGTGGCTGTGTCGCCTACTCCATTGTAATAAGCCACTGCTTTAATATCCACTGTGTCATTAGGATTCCCAGCAGCGTTAAGAGCAAATGATATATCTACCATTATATTACTCGCTCCATCCCAATCTGCATGGATGTCTGTTCCTGCTATTAACGTTTCTCCTTCGGCATTTAATTGCCAGCCACCAGTAGTATTACCATCGGGGTCTGTCCAAGCAGCTCCGGATGCGCCGGGGTCAAAACCACCCACCGATAAGTGGTAGTATCTTCTATAGACAGTTGAGGCTGCTCTGACAAATCCATCAAGCTCGTAAATATCAAGACCGCGAAAGTGTGCCGTGTTAGCGGCGTATTGCTCTACGGATATGTCGAGGGATTCCTTGCCGCCTGAGCCAGTGCCGAAGCCATAGATTTGTAGTTCTTGGGTTTCGCCTTCAGTGGCTTGGCTAAATAATTTCACGAAACCGTTGGTTGCGTCAATCCGCATTGCTTCAGAAGAATTAACTACAAATATTATATCATCAACATCTCTTGTAGTTAAAAACTTCATACCTTGATTTCTTACTTCATAAGTATTAAAGAAACCATCTTCATACATCCTTGTTGCTTGGGTTTCGCTGCCCCAATACAGACTTCCATCAACTTTCAATATTTTAGTTGAGTTTTTCCAAAGCAAATCTGCGTCATCATCTATCAACCCACCAGTTCCGGCAAACAAAACCCGCCCTGGCGTGAGGCCGGAGAGGGTAGCTCCTGTCCAGGTGGGGCTTGCTGTCACTTGAAGGTCTTGGTCAATATATGTGTGGTCTGTACCATTAGAAGTAAGATGCGTGTCCCAGTTTGAAAAATCCTTCCAGGCGAATGTACCCGAAGGAGCATCGTCCCAGAACGGTATGCGGTCCGCATTGGGGTCGGAAAGTGACTCCAAACCTAAATGAGAAAGTGAGAGTGTTCGATTTGCAGATATATCTCCGCCGCCGGCAAGACCTGTACCGCTCAAGATTGATACTGAGGGATGGTCGATATGCTCATTGGCAACGAAACCATCGAGATTATCGTGGTTCAGCGGCGTTATCGCACCTACCGCCAATATTGAAATGAAGAGATATATTTTCAAAAGCGCCATCCGCAGTTAAAACAAATCCCCCCGAATATTTTGCCGTGCTCGTAGCCAAGTTCGAGCCCCATATCGTCTCTCGTCGATTTTCCGCATCTCGGGCATCTTCTATCCATTATCGCAATAACTATCTGCAGGGGCCCAAATAAGCGCTGCCCTCTGTATATAATCGCGATGTCAACCTTTTTTTGTTGTTCCATCCATGTAAGTCGAGATATATTATGTACTTATAAATTTTTTAGGGGGTTGACAGTTTTTGCCGAATCGCTCCAATAATCCGGATACCGCCTGGCGTGAGATCCCGCCCATTAATTTACCCGCTTTGGCCCTGCTCTCGTCCATGACACTGACCAAAAAATATGCCCGTCGCTGTTTTTTTGTCGGGCCATTTAATGACATAGGTTCTTTACTCCGCGTTTTTGGCGAGGTTCTTCTGGTGTGCTATTTGTCTTAGCCTGATGCCCTCTTGTGTGTTGCCTAACTGGTCCTGGACCGCTGCGGCGGCCAGCTCCTCGACAACATACGTCCCCAGGTGCTTGACCTTCTTGCCGTCCCAGTATTGAGCTGTAAATTTACTCCCAGATGGGCGGACGCCTTTGAACTCTGATTTACGCGGGGCCTTCGCTGCTTTCTTCTTGCCCGCCGTTTGCTTGTCCGCCTTCTGTGTGGCGGTTTTGGCCTTCTTCGACTTGCGGACCTCCCGCCTACCCAGAGGCTTGTCCGGCGGGCAGGTCGGCATTATCACCGCCTTGAACTTCGCATCGATAATGTTCTCGCACCTTACCACCTCATCAGTGTTCAGGTTCGTAAAATCAATTACTTTCCGCTCTTCGGCCCTCCACATATCGTGACCAGTTATTGTCCAAAATTTCGCTGTCATGTTAAGACTCCTTTCACAGCTCTCTCTGCTTCGATCTCGTTTCGTATTCTTTTACAGGCCTGACCAGACAGTTTCAGCCTGTGATTATCATGCCCACAATATTGACATATTTCAGACTCCGGCAAATCTCTGCCACAACATTCACAGGTTTCAGCTTTGGGCATCATTTCCCTTTCTCGGGTTTTATGGGTTGTTCTTGCGGAAGAAAAAAGTCACAGCAGCACGCTTGTCTATTCCGTCGAGCGCCGGAGTAGTGATTGCGGAGGCTCTCTTCGAGACAGAGACCTAAAGCTCTTGGACCGACGCCGAAGAAAACACACTGCCCACACTTGGGCCGGGGCTTATTTCTTGGAAATTTCATCTTTCTCGATTACCTCCCGGATTGAATCCTTCCACTTGACAAACTTGCACGCCGTCAGTGTGGCGGGTTTGAAGCCTTCGAGTTGGTTGTAGATCGTTCGGACCGCTTCATCACTGCAGGCGGCCCTTAAGGGATTGACGTACCTGTCGATCTGATCGGGTGTGAGGGTGGTCAGATCAACCCTTCTGTTAAGGTCCCGCAGTTTTCCGATCCAGAAAGAGTCAGTGATATACGGGGCAACTGTTGCGAACAGGTCCTTTACGTTCATGTCCAGGTACGGCTCACAACTGACCGAGGTTTGGTATCCGCACTTCCAGGCATATTCCAAACAGGCCAGTCTCTCATGGAATCGTGGCGCGTACGGCTCCCAAAAACTTAAGAGCTCGTCGCTCCTTGAACCAATGGTGAATCTGAACATTATCTGCGACTTGTATTCCTTCAATGTCTCGCAGATTAAAGTTATACATTCCCAGTGGGGCTTGGAAACGATCAGGACCTGGTTGCCGGCGTCCAGCAATTTACGGAGCACACACAGACACTGCGCGAGGTTCCGCTGCGTAATGTCGTGGGTCGATGGGAACATTACAACGCCGTCTATTCTTTTGTACTCGGCGTCCACCGCCGAATTATTGATCACTGGATGGGCCCACTGCTCGGCGGGGCATTTTTTCAGCCAGTCAACCATCATCTGCCTGGCGTAACAGTATCGGCAGCCGTGCTCACAACCCATCTGGATATTGACAGTGTCTTTAGACCATTCTTTAGTTCCGGTTCGCGGCTTCACCGCTCCCGGTTTACTTTGATTTGCTTCGCAAGCCTTTTTAGCCATCATTCTCCTTTTCTCTCGATACTAAAATGATCCGAACGGAAAAATCTGGATCCTGCCCTGACACCCACTGACGTACTATCACCTGACGCCACAAATGGCCCAATCCTCTTGCCGGCACCTTCCTCGCCAGCCAATGTCTTAGAATACACACCTTTGCGAACTATCGCAAAAAACTGCTCTCCTTGTTTTACATTACTCATTCTGTTTTCCTCAATGCGTTTCTGCTGTCCTCGTAAACTCGATCACCCAGGGCACGGCATCTTTGCCGCCCATTACCTCAACAAATTCTTCTTTGTTTGCCCAATACATTGTCCCGCCTTCACGTTCAAAGTGTTCGTCAGGCATATCGCCGAGCCGTTGCTTGTAAAGTTTCGCTGTGATTCTCATTTCCCCTATTTTTCTGCCGCCGTTTCTCAGCGATTTGTTGTAAACATCGACAATATCCCCTTCGTGAAATCTCTGTGCATACTTATCACTCCAAAACCGGCGCGTTACCGTTTTCTTGTCCCAAAGGAAAGCCTCAGTTGTCCATGCCATACTTATTATCATTTTTTCAGCTCTATTTCTTTTTCAAAGACCATCTTGATCCTGTTCGGGTCACATTTTGGAAACTTTGTTACCTTTGGACCAAAGCCCCGCGACCTATATCCTTGATTCTGATAACTGATCAGGAAATCTTTTGCTTTGCTCGCATCAACAATCAAAATCACCACTTCGTAATATTTCACCCGCTTGTATGTTCTGCTCATTTCTTCTTTTTACCCTTCTGGTGCTGTTGCTCCTCGGCGTTAACCTGATCCTTCATGGCCTTCTTTGGTTTTTTGGCCGTCTTTTCTTTTATTGTTATCAAATCGTCTTGTGGTGTGACGCAGATTATCGCGTTATCAGCCTCAAACTTTATCTCACCACCTTTGAGACGTTGCAGTTCTGCCTCTTTTACGAGCGCTTTGATTTTATCTTTCTGTGCAACCTCTTTTTTCAGGGCGGCCAAGCGATCTCGCTGGTGCTTTTTGTAAATTCGCACCTCTTTTACTATCTCTTCGAGATTTTCCGGGCCAACATCCATCAAGGCCCCCTGTTCTCCACTTGCACCTTTCTTTGCCATAGTTTTTCTCCTTTCAGTCTCTCTCAGCCGATCGTTGTCGGCCTGGAGACCTTCACATTTTTTCTGATAGTATTTTCTGGCTAATGCTTCGCTCATACTGCCTTCTGAAAATGGCTCTCGAACAGCTTTTTGATTTTCTGCAATAAGTCAAAGTTCTCAACGGTACCGCCACGGTCCGGGTGCAGCTTAAGCGCTGACTTACGCCAGGCAGAGCGATAGACCTCTCCATCTTTGAGAATTTCTACCGGTTTCAAGCCGCTGTACCTTGCAAGGAACGCCGCCGCCTCATGGATGTCACTTACCTCTGTAATGGCCGCCGGCAGTTGTTTCCAGCCGGTATATTGCTCACCCCTTTTTGTGATCCCGTAGCGATCAACCTTCCTCAGCGATTCCAGGCCTAAGGCAATTGCCCGCAGATTATCCTGCCAAAAATCGAACGTGTCAGTAGCATACCTCAGTGGTCCGTACTTCGACTTGAAACTCAATATCACACCCTGATACTCCGGCCGGGCATCGCTTCGCGGCAGACCATCATGCCGGATCTTTGACTCAGGCAGATCGATCTGGATCACCGCTTCGCGTACACCCAGCATACCCAGCTCTTTATCCAGTAGTTTGAGAGTCTGGTTGTATGCTGTTCTGAATATTGACGGCCTGGGATTTCTAATTCGTTCGTGCGGCCAGTTGTCAATCGGCCTGAATACAAAAGTACATTCCATTGTCATCCTTTGTGGAACTCATCTGTCCGTCCCCTGATAGTGGACTTTCTTACTGGTATGTAACAAAACGGTGATTGTTTCATGGCCTCTGTGAACATAGCCGCCGGTACCTTACCCACCAGGCAACATTCCCGGGCCTTTTCTAACGCCTTATCAAACAACGGCTCATCGGTCTCGTAAATCATTCGCTGTTCGAGCTGGTCGAATATGTCCCTGAATGTGGTCCGGTCCGAACTGTCACGCGGATGGATAATCTTATTACACAATTGGAAAAATGCCTGGGCTCGCTCCTTTTTTATCCCAGGGGCCCTCCCCGGCGCCGAATCCGAAACCGTAACCGGAAGGTTCGTAACCGTACCCGTAACCATAGCCGGGGAGGGCCCCTGGGATACGCTCCCCTGCTCTCGCCCGGCCATGGGGGGATCCCTTTCGGTTTCGTAATTTAACTTTACCTTTTCTTCGGCTTCGGTTTCGTTTAAGAAGGGTTCCCCAACTTCCCCCTGCTCTCCCCCCTCCTCCCCCTCTCGCTGGGGGAACTCCGCCAACTCTACCCAGTTTATCTCCGGATCACATAAAATATCGAGCAGCTTCCGGAATGTGCCATCGTCCCTCCAATCAAGAAGCTCCGCAATCTGCGGGGCGTTAATAGGTCGCTGCTTCTCATCCAATACCCATCCCCGGTCCTTAGGATCGTCCTGGGCGCCCGCTAAATCACAAAGCTTATCATAAACGCCCCGACTGGCCGCCTCCATCATTATACCCACCCCCCATGCCTTTTTGTTCAGCTTGCGATCGGTAATACTCAGCGAATGTCCCTGTACCCGCTTTCTAATGTATGTGGGCCTTTTTTTCGTAAGTTCAGCGTCCAGAGTGTCCTTCTGGACGGCCTTGCCCTTGTTAGTTACCTCCCCAATTAGCTTCCAATCAACTATTCTATATGCAAGTGTCAATTGAGCTCCTTCTCAACTCAAAACTTTAACCCGCCGTGGGTTGGGCGGGCAAAACTTAGCACTCAAAACTCTTCTCGTCATCCGTGACCGGCGCTCCGCTTTAATTTCAAATCTTAAATCTCAAATTTCAAATTCCTTCGCTACGCGGGGTTATTTGGCCATTCTGCCCTGCCTAATATTTTTACGATACTGCTTCCTTTCACCTCCGCCCAGATAGCCGCTTTGCCCTGCGGCTTGCCGCACCACTTCCCTCTTTGATATTTTTTTATAAATTGCTCTTGCCATTCTTTTCGACTAATTGGAAATAATGAATTGCAAACAGGAAACAGTCGCATTATATCATCGAGCAGAGACCCAGCTAAGTCACCCTTATAGCCTCCTGCCCTATATTCTCTACCTGCGCCGACAATGTAAGTCCAAAGTCCTTCGAAAAATCCCGAAAAAATACCCGGACACCAGAAAACCCATACGTATAACGCTCTTCTATGAGTAACGCCGTATTCACGTTTCATCCACAAACGTTGCTTCATGCGTTTACGTCTTTCTCGCAGAATGTCGGATTTTGTTGTAAACTGCCACGGTTCAAATGAACATCTTCGATATGCAGATACAGCATCTTCCGGCCAGTTCATAGACAACTGTATTCTATGGAGAGGATTCTTTGGATCCAATTCCGTGTCGCTTTTTTTGCTTCTTATAACTATAGTGCTCAATTAAACAGTCCTTCTTCCAACTGATTGACTAACAGTACCTCTTTTACCCTTACATCTTTACTGCCCCGAGAACCTTGATTAGCTAACGCCTTTGATACTAAGATTTCATGCTGACACCATCTGGGGTACATTTCTTTAAGCCGCTCATCATAATAATAGCTGACGACAATTCGAGTCTCCTTGAACCGGTTGAGTATCTGAGCCAGCTTTGCATGGTCGGCATCCTCGAAATCGTGAATGTATTTCGCACCTTTCACCAAGTAAGGTGGATCAATATACATTACTGTACCACGTTTATCCTCAATTCGCTCAAGCAGGCCAAAAGCATCCCGTTGAAGAATTGTTACATTGGCAAGTCTGCTCCTCCACTTGGGAATAGAATGAATCGCTGAATGGAACCTTTTTGCTGCATGGCCTCCATTGCCCGTGTACCTAACACAGAACCCGTAACTATAGCTTTTGGTTCCTAATACTCCATTTCGGCCAAGCCAAGCACATATGAAGTAATCATACGCCCTGTCGATGTCAATTTTGTCTATTGGCTTATATTTAGTTCTGTTACGATGACGGTCGGCTGATTCACGAAATAACAACTCACACATAAAAGTTCTGCGTAGCCGTCGATATAACTGTGGCCCGAGCCTTTGGTCTTGAACCACCTTTGCAAGATTTATCAAGTCGCCATGTAAATCATTGACGGTTTCCATCACACAGGACGGCTTTGCCATGAGGACCGCCATTGACCCGCAAAACGGCTCCCAATAGATTCGATGCTTACCAAGCAACTCAACTATGCGAGACGCTAAATTCCGCTTTCCCCCGAACCAGGGGAGAATGGCTTTAATTTTCATCTGCTCTGCGGCTTTCATTTACTCCATACCTCGTAAGAGGCGATCCGCCAGTGTGCCCACAACTGCTGCACGACAAGGATAAGACAGAGAATGATTATGATATAAAGGCTGTATAGTCCTGCCCGACGGTCGAGCCTTTGGGTAGGCAGGGTTGCTTTCTTCATTTCAGGCTCCGCTCGCCGCGGGGGCTTCTAATAAAACATCTTCCGCAATAACCCGTTGAAATCAATGTTTCACACTTTTTGCAGGAAATGTAATTTCGTCTCGCTTGTAGGGGCCATATTAATCGATGTGCGAATGCGTCAAATGCTGATTCGGTAAGAATATTGATTTGTGGTTTTTTAACCTCACGCAAGCCTGCCCCATACACTTCTAACAATCCCCAAAACTGCGGGAGGTCAGCAGTATTTACCATGTTTCTGGGCGTGATGCACCAATGCAGACTTCCGATTGGTTCATGGCGATTCTGATGATTGAGCCCCGAACCAAATGTGTTTAAAAAATCCGCTTTTGTGGCTTTTGCTTCAAACACACAAGCAAAATAATCCCAACTCTCTGCCTTCAACTCTGAGTGCTGTAAGTAAGCATTGAGAAACCGCAATTGCAAAGAACACAGTGCCGCTGCATCAGTAACATATCCCGGCGCCAAGGCTACTTCTGTGGCTGCTCTCATGCCTTTGCGTGTAACTTTATTTCTAAGCCAGGTTAAAGCCAATAGTGCCAACTCATTATGTTTTTCGCCTGGGGACATACTCTACTTCCAAATCTCTCTTGGGCAGCAATCGTAATCCATTTCGTACTGTTCTCTGCGGTCGTTTCGTTCCAGGACCAGGCGGGCAGCTATCTCGTCGTAAGGCGGGCTGGTGCTGGATACCGGGGTCGCTCTACTCAAGGTTTTGAGTATCTTCTGCCGGCGGGCTTCATCGGTAATAAAGCCTATTACCTTGTCGTTGAAAGCCGCTTCGTCCACGTGGGCCGCGTACTCGGCCTCCTTATGGCAGTACGCACACAGATAAACCCCATAGTCCGTATCGAACTGGATCTCCCAGCATCCATCACTGCGGGGAACTAAATGGTGCGCCTCTCCCTGTGGCTCGCCGGTGATAATGCACCACTTGTCACGGAGTCTGACACACTCCGACCATAACTGGATGCAATGGACTCTCTGTACTTTCTTACTCAAGGTGACGGCTCTCCCATCTTCTCGGGGTTATTTTTTGCGAAGTCCTCGAAGTCCTTGACAGTCGGTGTCAGGAGGGCTTTCTGGTCAAGATTTGAGATCATGTGATAGCCCAATAAAACAGGCAAAGCTCTGCTGTCTGTTGCCCTTAATATGAACAGGGGTTCATCAACAGGGACCGGCACTCCTGTAAGGCGTTCGACTAATTGACCATCTTCAATTTTGTATTCGCGCTCGTGCATAATTTACCTTTCAATATTGGGCGGTTTACCATCCCACCGCCCGAAGGTAATTAGGAGTAATAAATGTACGCGGCCGGTGTTATTGCCCACCGCCGGCTGGGGCTGTCCTTAATCTTAAATTTGAAATCTCAAATCTAAAATTCAATATTCTCCTATCTCTTCCAGGCCCATCTGCGGGCACATCAAGTAAAACAGGCCCTTAATCATTGCCCCGACCGCCTTGACAAACAGCAGCACGATCCACAGACACACCAAAAAAAGAAGATGCCAGATTACCGCTACGATCTGTTTCATTTTTGCCTTTCGCTTAATTTGAAATTTGAAATTTTACATCTTAAATTGCTTCTCAGTCCCACCATTCGACAAACCTCAATGACTTTTTTCCCAGTTCTTCCTCGTAGTTTTCAATCGTGACTTCGATGAGAACCTTTGCCGGTTTTCCCTGGCTTATGACAATTTCGCCTTTCTTATCCAGAATATTGCAGACTGCGTTCCTCGTTGGGTTCTCGATGTTTCGAGCCAGCGATTCCCAATCAACGTTGGGATCCAGCCGCTCATAATCGCTCTCATCGAGATCAAAGTGGTCCAGGACCTTCCGGACGGCTTCGCTTAATTGTGATTCCATTTAATCCTTTGACCCCGCCCACTGAGGGACGGGGCTAATCAATTCTTAAAGATGGGGGACTTGCCCCGTTAGAGGCTTTGTCTTTGCCTCTAACCGGGCTTGAAAAAGAGGAGGATGGCGGGCAGTGGTGCTGCCAACAAGTTCTGTGTAACTCGCAGAGGTCCGTAGTCTCCACTGGGTTTCTGCCAAGATACCTCTACTCTCAGCTTCTATCCCTGAACATTGTCCGGTTACCAAACCGCCGCCATCCATAATAGACTTGAACCCGCCCAAGCAACGGCGGGTAAACTTTGTGACTTGCCGAGCTGTACTATATTTTGTCTGATAACAATTCAGAAGTGTCTGATAAGTGGCCGGTTTTCATATATTATCGGCGGTTAAGTCTGATAACAATTTTCAGTTAAACGCCCGATATCCGCAATCAGCGACTCCTGAGTTCTTCTGTCATATTCTCTGGTAGTATCTACGCTTGAATGGCCTAAAGCATCTGCCGTCCGCTCAAGGCCTATACCATTTTCTTTAGACAGCATTTTTGTTGTAAACGCCGCACGCAATTCATGGAACCGCTTTGTCGGTAAAACTCCGGCTCTTTCCTGCAGTTTTCTAAATGACCGCTGAAAGTTCCCAACAGGATCGCTTGTGTGTATATCCGTCAAAATATTGTCTTGCTGCCAGCAAATGAGTTTCTTGTAGTATTTTTCTTCAACACAAAAATACGGCTGCCCATCCCCGAGGTCCTCAATCAATCGGAGTAAGTCCCGGTGAAGATATACTGTTACACCGTAGAAATTCATACATTCCGGCAAAGCGACCATGCGAATCGCGTGGTCCTTCAAATCCCAGGGCCATGTGTATTCGGTGGCGACCTTCGGCGACAGCAGGATATGTGACTCTTCCCAATTCAGATCACACACTGCGAGGTTCAACACTTCCCCGCGACGGCAACCCAACAATCCCATACAAATACGTACTCTCCAAATCCGCGAGGCTATTCTTAACATTCTACTTAGCTCTATTGCGGCAAATGTCTTTCGCCTCACCTTGGTTATCCGGTATCGTCGCAGGCCGTAAAATGGATTGTTGTCTATTTCGCCGTTGTTAAAAAGCCATTTCCAGAACGGTTTGAAATTCGCCAGGTATCCGTTGGCCGCGCTCTTGGATCGCCCTTTCGCCAGTCGCACCTTATAGTCCTCGGCGATCGCCAGATTGACCTTCCTTACCGGGATATCACCAAAGAACTCCATGAAGTACTTTAAGGCCCTTCTCTTGAAACGTACGCTCGCAGGCCGCAGGTCCGACCTCGCAAGGTACAACTCGAACAATTCGCCAGTCTGATTCATAATTTTCTCTCCTTTCTATTCCGGTCAGCTCGGCAAGTCTTACGACCGGAATACTACAAGAATCAGTCGCTGGCTGCAACTGTTATGCTTCCAAACCCCTATTTACTTATCAAGGAGCGCCGTTAGGCCGATGTAGGCAATCAGCCTAACTACTTATACTGTCTTCCCCGGCACAGAATCGCCTACCTGTCCGGCATCTTCTTATCGAAGTATTTCAAAATTGGGCGGCTTTGCTCGCTCCGGCGCACCTTTTATTTTCGGTTTGGAGGCCCCACCGCCCTGCGCTTATGATTCACTTTTCAAAAGTGCCCGCTGCTCTCCCGGGCTGGCCACGCCCCTTTTTATTTCTGTTTCCAGTCAGCGTTGGACGTTTCGCTTCCCACTTCGTGAGCCGCTTTCGCGGATTCTCTCCTTCTCGCTCATTTTTTGAGTTTGTTTCTATGAAATTTAAACCATCTAATTCGACACTTTGCTATTTCAGTAACAATCTCTTTAAGCCCGTACATAATCCACCCACAGTTTGTTTGAGACATCCTTCGACATTCACCGATAAGCTTTTTTGTTTCTGTCTCATCAAACTTTTGTATTTCGGCGGATAGGACATCAGCGATTTTACTGATTCTTTTGAACCTCATTTCTCTCCTTCAAGCCCACCCAACCAATTCTACATCTCTACGATGAACCCTGCTTATCATTATCCGAACGCCACAATGCTCACAGGGATCAGACTTCAAATTAAACCCGCCGAATTTTCTGGTGATTACGCAGGTGGCGCCTTCCGGTATAACCATCAAGCCGTTCTGCATCTGTATAAGCGTCCGCACTTTCTTGCCCATAAACCATTTCTCTGTGTGGCCTCTATATGTTCCTGCGTCCACTTTACACCTCTAAATCTCCAAGCCCGGTCTTCGCCCTCCTTGGCTAAGACCGTAACCCCGGGGTCTACCCGGAAGTTTGTTTGCCTATACCGTTATTTTTTCTTCTCGCCTGGCTGATTGGATTTGTTCTATCCGTTTGGGGAGTACTTCAAGGAGCAAATTCCTAAGAAGTGATAACGCCGGTATGCCCGGATGCAATGACGAGAAATTATTGACGAGGCTAAGAACCTTTTCATCCACGCTCTTACTCGCATCAAAACCAAAACTCGTGATCGGCTTTTCCATTGAATTGTCTTCTGACTTGTTTTCGGCCATTTTTGCTTCCTTGCGCTTAACTTTAATCTCCATATTTTTATCGTCTATATTGTGAAACAATCTTCACTGAAAGTCAATGATAATATGTTGTTATACCTAAAAATATCTAAATATACCTTTTGTGCGTACATAAGTCTTTGAATATATTGTGTTTATATAGGGTCGAAAATTATGGGTATGCACAAAAAATCTTTCAGTGTTGACGTTGATGATGGTGTTTCAGATGCGTTTTCTTCGCAGGTCGCTGATAGGGGTTATACTAAGTATCGGGCTGTCGAAGGAGCACTTCGTGCGTTTATAGCCATGCCTCCGGAGGCTCAGGTTGCTTTTATGTCGGATGCAGAGAACGCTCAGAAAATTCTTCTCAACGCTTTTCGTGAGATGGGATTACAAACCGACACTGTTAAATCGCCCAAACCGACTGAATCCTCTGTCGAAGAATGTATCGAAAATATTAAGCAGTTCGTCAAAATTAAGTTACCCTCCCCTGAAGAGCAGCGTATGATATCGGCGTTAAGGAAGGCCCTCGGCCCTGAACCCAGAAAAAGAAAGCGAGGCTGAAAATGAAAAAAATACTATCTTTAATGTGCTTGTCGGTATTTCTGATCGGGTGTAATGAAGAAATGTCATCTCAGCAAACAAGGAGGCTGTCAAATGTGTCCAAGGCACTATCGGGCATTGATCAACAACATGATATCCGACGTAACGTTATCGTTAGTCCCGGCAGCCAGCCCGTCAAATTGGAATCATGGCGTTACAGCCAACCCGAATCTACTTTTAAGCCCCGAACAATTGTTATTCCCGGCCAAAATCAAAACAACTCAACTTATTGGCAGGAGAAACTCGCCGAAGATGAGTGGAGGGATCGGAATATCTATAAAAAGAAAAGATAAAAAAGCCCCGGCCGGTCCCGGGGCTTCAGAAGAGAAAAAGTATGTGTCTCTAAAAGTTTATCCGCAAGCCGAATATTATCTTACTGGTCGCCGAAGTCGTGTTTGGCTCGAAACTCTGGTACTGGTATTCCAGAAACAGAATGTCCTCGAACAAGATACCGGCGACAGGCCCTACGGAGGTTTTTTTGTTGTCAAGGTGAAGGTCCACTTTCGCCCCGACGTACGGCCTCGCCTCTATCGTTTCCGGCAAAAAGTCCAGAATCAGAGGATTGCGAATTTCTACCGTGTTACCCAGATGATGGATCCCGTAAAGACCGAGCACCCTCGGCTCTGTATCATCTGGCCACCACAGCATGCTCAAGCCCGCTTCATTGTTCTCGGTAATTTTCCTACCGACGCGGGCACCGACCGCCTCATCGTCACCCCATGCCCAGGTACTCACTTGGCCCCGGACCGGAAGACTGAGAAGCAGCACAACCGCTACCACAAATAACAGCTTTCTCATTTTTTGCTCCTACAATAGATAAAAGGTTATATTTTCCGGCCCAGATACGCCCGGACCGACAATGATTTCAGCACCGCCGCTTTGCCTCACAAAACAAGTGGTAGTAACTCAATTACATCTGGGGCATATTGCTCAAGCGCCTGCAATACCACTTCGCACAACAGTCGGGATTTCAACCCCAACGATAAGCCAAGCTCGTAATCAGAGTAATCCCCGGCCTGTGCATCCGGGCCATGCAAGGCAGCCATTTTATCAAGTTCATCCATAGCAGCGACGGCTTGCGACGGCAGTTCATTTATGCTTACTCCGAGCGATCCCCTGATAATGCCGGAGTACATCGGCCAAACGGATAGATAATTCAACCCGACTTCGCGCAGCATTTCTGTATTTTTGATTTCCTCGACCGAAATATCAATCGAGGCTTGCCTTGCTACTTGGCAGCCAAGCAAACACACCGAAAGCACGGCCACAACAAGAGTTAGCAGTATTCCTTTTCTACACATTTGGTTTCTCCTTAATCTTTGGTTTATTGTCCAGATACGCCTGGACAATGATTGCGGTTATGCCGACAAGCGTTACGCAAATTGCTTTGACCAACGGTGGCGCTTCAATCTGCAACAACACGGCCAGCGTAGCAACGCCCATGATTTGTTTTTTTGAAACTTTCTCGCTTACAAGTTCTATCAGATTCATTCTTTGCTCTCCTTTGCTTTTTCTGCGATTGTCTCTATTCGCGTTCTCAAATCAATATAGACCAGCTCTAACGGGTCTTCGCTTTTAACCAATGCCTGCCGGTTAATCTCGTACAGGTCTTTGAGATATTCTTCAACCTCAGCCATTATTCTTTTCTGAGCTCTCCGAGGATTTCTTTCTGAATTGACATCATATCTTCCTGCCCTTTTTGGAAGTGTCCCATCGTTGTCTCTATTTTTATTACGGCCTTTTCGACCGTATTCACACGGCCCTCGACCTTCTCGTATTGTTTTTCGTGCTTGTCAATATCCTCAATCGCCCCATCAAGGTTCCCGCTCTGCGTAGCGAAGGCCCAGATAATACCCCCTAACGTCAGCACAATACCTATGATTATCCCCGCTGTTTTCAATGATCCATTGGGTTGCCGTGTCATTGTTGTCATAGTTACCTCTCTTTGAGTTTATCAAGCCGTTTTTTTGCTATACCGATAGCATCGCTTCTGTACTGCTTATTCGGGATCTTGAGTTTATCGACCCTCGAATATATCTCTTTCTCTAGATCGTCAAGACTCTCTGCCCTGGCTGTAACTTCACAGACAACGCCATCGACCCCGGCAGTGACCAGCTTGCCGTTGTGCATGGCATCGAGTAAAAATACGTCTTCGAGCGAATCTATCCCTCTTATCGGCAGGCCGGACTTGGCCTTGACATCGTTGGGGTAAGGCGGTATCGAAACCCGGACCGCTGCGTAGTATTTTCCGGATGGTTTTATTTTAGGAATCATGCCCTGGGCCAGGGTTGAAAGGAACGTGCCGAACTGCCCAAACTCCGGCAGCGCCGCGTAAACAGCGTTATATCCGAACCGGGCGGTAAATTCCAGAAAGTACGGGCCCTTTTCGGTCATAATACAGTTGATATCCAGTGGTCCGGAATATCTCTTTCGTTTCAAAAACTTTTCGAGCTTTTCCAGGGTCTGACGGTATATTTTAGAGCCGAACCATACCACCGAGCTCATACATCCTGTGTTCGGGCCTTTATCGCCGTCCATGAACTTCTTGGTCTCTATGGTCGAGCTGATACTGTTGGGTACGAGTTTCCCGTTGGCATACCACGCCTCGGTACTGATTTCCGTTCCCTTTATTTTCCTTTGAAGGATGAACTTATCTTTGGGTTTCAGGTACTTGATCATTTCAATCATATCTTCCGGATCATCGGCGACGTAGGTGAGCATGGGGCTCTTGTTATTGAGTGGCTTAAATACCCAGGATTCTATGTTCTTCTTTATAAAATCGATTGCTATTCTGCCGGAGCTGAATACCTTATATTCCGGCACTTTTATTTTCGCCGCCTCGGCGGTTTGGATTCCGTAAAGTCTGTCAAGTTCCAGTTTGTCGTTGATCCGCCCGCCTCCGTAAACCGCTGTGCCCGACTTCTTTAACTGGTCGGCAATCGCTCCTAACCCCACCATATCGAAAAAGACAATATCGCTTTTCTTCAAGTCTGAGGAATAAGATTTAACTTGCGGCAGTATCCCCTTATAAGTCGGCTTAGCTTTCTTTTCCTGCACCCAGAACGACACATCGTGCCCCTCCTTCCACAGCCGGTACAAGAGCCCTATCCCGTCGCAATGCCTCGATATGAGCCTGAACCTCACCTGAGCATCCTCTTTTCCCGCTCCAATCTTTGCTTGCGTTTAGGCTCTGTCCCGTTATTCTTTTTCTCCTTTCCCTTGAGGATTTCACGCATCCAAGCGACTACTTCTTCCTTACCGCTGTGCGGATGGCCTGCGGGGTACCAATTTCCATCTTTTCTTTTATAGCGACTCTTATAAGTACGTTTACTTATTTCTGCTTGCAATTCCGCATGACTCATTCGTTTCCAACTGTATTCGGGGTCAAGATAACCTCTACCACCTTTCGTTGACCACACACCGCTAAAAATAGCCTGGGCCAAATCCTGTGGATCTTCCATCTTGAACATCATGCGGCCTCGACGGTCTTTTACTCCGCCTTGACTATATGCGATTATCGCATCGACTGTTCGTGAGATTTGAACGCCCCCGGGGATCCCTAAAATACCGGGGCCATATTTGAGTACCTCGTTTCTTAGCTTGCGGGTTGCGCCGGTCTCAAGAAAATCGTCTATTCCTTTAGCTAACCTCTGGGCGGTTTCCACCGGTGAGGTTAAACCTGAACCGCTGGCCCCGATATATTCGTTGTTGAATATCCGCATAATCGGGGTAAGCCAGTATTCGGCAAACGGTATTGGTGGTCTTTTCCAGCTCCATATATCCTTATTGGCCAAATTCTTGGCGAGTAAAGCGAAGACGGTGGACGCCGCCAAAAAACGACCCATAAAAATCATTCGCTCTACTTGAGTGTCCGGTGGAGTTCCTGTCCTGCCGGCCCATTCCTTAAAAGCGTTGACAACCTCGTAATTGAAAGTCTGATATGGAGCTGCTGTTTTCACGGCCAGGGAACGCAGGAAGGCGGGCTTGTCCTCATCATTATACATACTCTGGGCCTTACCGCCTTCGTCAGAAGCATAATTGATAAGAGCTTGTCCGGTCAGCCCTTTTTTCTTGCCTGTCAAATATGCGGCCCTGATTGAAGTTCCTGTCAGCATCTTTTCGATTTGGTGAGTTATGAACCCCCCGACATCCTGTATAAATTCTTTCGGCGTCCTGTAAACCCTGACATTCTCACCTATTAAGTTCTGAGCGTCCTGCTTCGTGATGCGGCCTTGTTGAGATGCTTTAACAATGTACGAATAGTAATCTTCCGACATCTCCCCTCTTATTTTCGGGTCGCTAATCCACTGCTTAAACCCCTTTAAAGTATTGACGCCCCCCTGCCTTGCGATTGTAAATGCCATTGAAGACGGTTGTGTCGTGAGGTTCCAGGCTAAGTTGAGTGGAAAGACGGCCATGTTTCTGACCTGGTTAAACCACCGCATTGCTTTTTGTGCCTTTGGCAGTTGTGTAAGTTTTATCCCCCGGTCAAGCGCTGGTGCAATTCCGGCATAAGCCTCCGCCGTCCAATCGCTTAGATAATTCGCCGCATCTTTTTTCTCCATAGACTCAAGCTGCTGGATGAAAGCCTTGTTGTTCTGAATGATTGAAGTATTGAAAATGTCTTTGGAGGCCGTTACCAAATACCTTTCGGCCAATCCCATTGCAGATTTTACTCTTTCCTCGTAAGGCATATTGCCCCATCGGGCCTCCGCCCTGGGATTAAATTGCTTATTTGGTCTGATGTAGTCCGGCAATGGCGCCTTCTTACCAAAAATATGTTCATGCACCTTCTCTGTTGGTAGTCTTCTGAACATCAGTTGTTCCCATATAGTCGTATCTCTCAGAATGTGCGGTGAATATTTCCGCGTGTAAGGTATGGGTTGTTGGTTCCTCATCTCCCTGGCAATGTTCTGCTCTTCAATCAAATCATCATAAAACCTCCTGAGCTCAACGGCCTGTTTTATCGTTTTGGCCCCAGCTATTGCCCGCAGGTCTTTTCGTCCCAACAGCTCTTTGATTGAAATGTCTCTGTAATCGCTGCCTATTGCCTCTAATACTAAATTGATTCGTCTGTCTTCTGCTGAATCACGTTTTATACCACTGAGTATGCCCTTTATCTCTGCACCCTTTTCCTTGATGTACTTGAGCTTTTGAATACTCATGTCTCGGGTAGGCCAGAGGACATTTTGTTCGAGTGCTCCGGCTTGACCTTTTGTTTTGACTTTTTCCGAACGCGACAAGGACCCGTCTATTTCCTGAATAGAGCGAGTAACGTCTTTGCCAAGGGGGTAAACATCTTTGAACTTTCCGTACTGAGCAAACTCTTCCGGTACATAAGTGCCTGCCTTCCTCACAGACAGTCTCGTCTTGCCTTCTTTGCGGGAGCCGGGCCGGGGAATTGTTTTCCGCAGGGCTACACCTTCTCTCTTGGCAGTCTCAAACAGCATCTTTCTTAACTGTTGGATTTTTATATTGGCTTCTTGTGCCGTTATCGTTCCGGCCAGCCTCTTGCCGTTGACTACGCGCATATTTTTTTGAATACGGGGTATCTGCGATGTCTTAGGCAGTTGCCGACCCTCGAAATAATCTATGTGCTTATTGAAGGCTGTGCTTTGACTTTGATATCCACCCTCCGTGGCGATATCGCCCATCTCCGCCTTTGTCTTTATCTTATCGAGTCTTTCTTCTTTGGCAAATTTCGCTGCATCAATGGGTGGCTTTTTTTGCTTTCTTGTCGCTGCGTTGAACTCCGCTAAAAGCTCCGTCGGCGGGTCCTTGTTCTCTTTCATATAACTGTCAATTTCCGCCTGTAGTTTCTCAATACTCTTCTTCTGTGGAACTTCCGGTATACGCTTTATTGCCCCTTTTGGAACTACTCCCCCTTTAACCCCCGTTTTCGCAGCCAGCGTAGTCTCTGGGCCTTGTACCCCCCTTGTAGGCTGTGCCTTGACCGTAGTTATCGGATATTTTCCAAATTCTTTGATATCCGGGGCCTTTGCCCTTGCCTTGATCCGGGCGGCCCCTTCTGTGGTAATACCGGCGTATTTGGTCCTCACCGCATCCCACGCCGTCCTGTCACCTGTTTTTTTGTAGTTTTTCAATGCGGCGTTCACTTCGGCCCGCGCATTAGTTATTTTAGGTTTGGGCAGTTTCTTTAGCCCCTTGACGAAATTTATGGCCTTGCCGAGTCCTACTTCACCGGCGCCGAACAGGGCCCCGATCCCCGATTCAAAATGTATCCCTTCCCAACTGAAAGGCTCGTCTTTCCTGACTTTATCTGCAAGCTCCTCCGCCGCCCGGCGGGTCCCGAAAGTAAGACCGCTTGCCAGGATTCTCTGCAGGGCCAATCTTGCCGGTATAGTCCCGACAACTGGCCCGACAATAGCACCTGCCGTATGAAGACCACCTACGAATTGACCTGCTTTTCCCGCTCGTATATCTCTTGGACTCGGCTCAAAGCCGGTCCACTTATCAACCGCCTCGGCGAGGGTTTTGCCTCCGGCAAGCTCCCCGCTAATCACATCGGGCAAGTGTAGGCCCAGCCCCGACAGTGTTTCGGCGGTATGATGGAGTCCGAGTTGTCCAAGGGTCGTGAAAGGCCGGTCGGATCGATCCACCCCCCCCGCCGGGGTGGGTCTTTGAAGCCTCATCTTGATCTTATCCAACAGGCTCGGCTCCCATGCTCTTATACCTGTTCGGACGGGCCCGACCGGTTGGGGTTGTCCCGCCGTTCTTCTGCCGGGCATCGCGTCTGCGCGTTTCTGTGCTATCTCCTCCTGCTCACCTATCGACAGTCCCGCATCCCTGAGTTCTTCTAAAGTGAATGAATCGATATTATCGAAGATGAACTTTCTCTCCTCATCTTCATCGACTGATTTTATGGAGTCCATAATTGGAGTGGTCTTGCCCGCCGTTTGCTTGTCCGCCTTCTGTGTGGCGGATTGGGCGGGGGTTGTAAGGGTTGCTCCTTTGGGTTTCCATTCCTCCTCGACTAACGTCGCTCCTTCTGGCTTCCAGCTCATAAAACTTTCCATCCGTGCTTTTTCGCTTCTTCGACTTCCGACTTGGGCACCTCGTAGGTCTTACCGTCCGGTGCTTTCATATTGACTTTGGATCCAACCTTTTTGCTTTTGACCTTTTTGCGTATAGGGGGTTTTGTAACTTCCGGGATTCCCGTCACGCCTTTTCTCGGCTCATGCCAGGCGGCGTGTTCTTTGGGTGGCGGTGCGGATAAGCCGGTGAGTGCCTCCCTTACTCCTGTTTGTCCCGTAAGCATGGCCTCATCCTGTAACGGCCGAAGCGTCCGGTTGACAGTAGATGTAGGCAATACCCCTTCGGGTGTAGACTCCGCCGCTCGATTGACCTTTGCGATTTCCTCTAAAACCTTAACCCCGCTTTCCGGCGGTGCCGGTATGGTCTTTAGTACGTTACCTCCACTGTCAACAAGAGACCACGAACCATCGGCCATCTTAAGAAGCCGTCCCTTATCTGGTTGCTGCATCTTGGCTATTTCGGCCTCGGCCATTCGGCGGTTAAGATCGTCTATTCCCGTCTGTCGTTTTCGCTCGCTTATTTCTTTCAGTACTTGAGCGATGGGATTCGTTCCCGCTTCTTCTCGCAGGTCAATATGACCGCCGCCACCACCAATCGGTATTCTGGCTTGATACATCGGTACTTTAATCATGCTCCACCTCCCAACGCTGAAACAATGCCGCCAATCCTTGATAAATCTGTTACCCACGCCTTATTTCCTCCCCCTGTCGTTATAACGCCGGGCGTATAAGTAGCCAGTCCCGTTGCCGTATCGAGTGCGATCCCCAGGTCATTCAGCGCCCGTATCCATTCCTGATATTCTGTGTCCATTTCAGCCTGCTCGATTAGTCTTGGCAGTGCGCCGAATTGCTGGCTTGCCGCGACTCTATCAACCGGTGCTTGTTCTCCATATTGAGTAAGGCTCAGGGCCTGCGGCACGGCGCCGAGTCTGCGTTCCCGCTCTCTTTCGGCCAGTTGTCCGAGTACCAGGGCAAGGTCTCCTACCGCCGATTCCTCCATCTCTCCTTCGGTAGCTATCCGGCCGCCGCCGAAAAATTTGTCCCCCGCCGATGTCCGGGCGGCCAATCGGTCTTTTGACTCTTCAAGCTCCCGCATAACCGCCGTCCTGTACGCCTGGTAATATTCGCTTTGGGCCGGGTCGTAATCGCCGGATAAGGTCTTGGCAATCTCATCAACGGCGCTGGTATAGAGTTTCCCTTCCGTTGCTGGGGGTCTGCCTAAATAGTCTCCAAGTCCTTTCAGGCCCGTCTCCTCGAACTCCGACAGTGCCGCCACTAAAGGTCCGGGGTACGTCTGCCCTGCCCGTCCTACCCTCTCCAGGGCGCCGGGCTCGGCCGCACCCGCTAAGGTCCCTCGCATCTTCGCAGCGCCCGGGAAGGCTTCAAGCTCTTTTGTCTTTTCTTTTTTCGTAAATATTGACATCTCACAAGTCTCCTTGTATAATTGTAAATAAACAACCTTTTTTGAAAGGAATTATATTATGCCAGCAGGTGTTTACAAAAGAACCCCAGATATGAAAACGGGCAAATATCCTCGAACAGAAGAACATAGAAAAGCCCTTTGCAAACCTAAACCGCCCCGGACAGAAAAACATCGAGAAGCCCTTCGCAGAGTCGCTCTTAATAGAAAAGGTGAAAAAGCTGCTAATTGGAAAGGTGGTAAAAGGTTCAGTAGAGGCTATATATTGGTTTATTGCCCGGACCACCCTTTTTGTGGTACAACCACCCGTTGTGTTCGTGAACATCGTCTCGTAATGGAGAAACATTTGGGTCGTTTTTTGAAGCCTTCTGAAAGAGTCCATCACATAAATGGAGATAAAGCAGACAATCGTATTGAAAATCTTCAATTGTTTCATAATCATGCTGTTCATATGAAAACCTGTGGTCATGGTCGTCCTAAAATACTGTTATCGTAAGCGCTGTATTTGCCGCATCGCATTTAAGGTATATCGTAGTTGTAGTCCACGCAGTTCCCGAATCGTACACACTGCACGCCTTATCGCTTTTGGTTACAATGAATCCCGCCGGCGTCCTTCCGAGGTAGTGGGAAGCGCTAAATTCTGTGTTCGCGTTGCCGCTGTCGGCAACGGTCAGAGATGCGGACTGGTTGTAAGGTATCTCTGCGATTTTCCTGAATGTGCTGTCGAGCATCTCCTGCAGCTTTTCCGCCCATTGCTTTACCTTATTGAACTGCTCTTTGATGTACGGGTCCTCTATCTTGTCCGACGGCTCTAATCGGGCCGTGGAAGGGAACAGTTGCGTCCGCTGGAGGTTCGTTGCGTATGCTATTACCGTGAATAAAATTATAATGATGATTATTTCAGTGTACTTTTGCATCTTCTTCTGTCCCAAAACCAGCAAAACCAACAGCTAATACGCATCGGCCAAATCGCAAAATCTTCATAACCAGCAAGCCATAACGGATAGAAACACGACCAAATTGCCTGGCCTAACAATATAAACAGTTTTTCCATTTTAAAATCTCCTGCCCGTCGGCTGCCAGTAAATCCTCGCTTCTCTGAAATCAAAATGTTCTCCCGCGTTATTGTTCCTGAACCGAAACC
>Ga0114923_10000321_pt1 | contig 40560 bp, 68 predicted proteins | sample SumtaG_FD_89578 | JGI IMG/M metagenome (GOLD analysis project Ga0114923, IMG submission 89578) | Deep subsurface microbial communities from Indian Ocean to uncover new lineages of life (NeLLi) - Sumatra_00157 metaG | ecosystem: Environmental > Aquatic > Marine > Oceanic > Sediment | place: near... | reverse complement strand
GCACTTGTAGGAGCTACTCAGTCTATTGGAGACACAGGAAATACTCAGAGTAACAAAGTAAGTGGAGCACTTTCTAAGTCAACACTTTCTGATGCTAGAACACTTCTAGGACGTCAGAGAGATTTTGACAATGAACTCGCTTTATTTGCTGGAAAACAATTGATTGTTGGTGAAACACTTGGTGATACTGCAAATGAACTTACTATGGCTAGCGCTGATACAGCGGACAACAAGAATAATAAGAACATTAACGTAAACCAGGTTGTACAATCTATCATTTGGACGCAAATTGAAGAACCATTTGGACAAGCGAAGGATACGAGCAATGATACTAACACTGAACTTAAAGATAACTGGTTCCTCCGAGGACTTTCCATGGAGAATCCATTTAAATTTATCAATGTTATTCCATTGAACTTCATGGTTATTCGTAACCCATTGAATGGTAATCGAGAATATCAAGTAACATTTGCTGTTGATGCAAAAGCAGTGAACTACCTTGGTGTTGTTGGATCAGATGGAACCTAAAACTTTCCCTGAAGTCCCCTCGGGGGCTTTGGGAAGACTTTACCTTTAATACTTATGGCTGGATTATCAGATTATTCCCAGAAAACCAATCTCTATGACTCATCAGAATTCACTGTAGCGAATGCAACCACAGATTATGATGTAAAGGTTAATGAGTCAGATTCGTTTATCAGTGTCCCCACAGCAGGAATAGTGAGTTTTACAACAGATCAAACAGTAAGTATAAAATTCAATAAGACAACTGATTCAGCAATTACTGTAACATCTTCAGAAAGTCCTAAATTAGTAACATGGTTACAGGTAAGCAATATATTCATTACAAACAACTCAGGATCTATTGCCAATATTAAACTTCAACTTTATAAATTTTAATGAAAGAAGAATTTTCAAAACATAAGCTAGAAGTTCTTAAAAGAGAATATGCTACATTGTCTAGACAGGTCCCTATTCTTAAAAAGAAATATGAGGAGATTGGAAAGAAAGAAACAGAAAAGAGAGATAATTTGGTAAAAGAGGTCAAAGAACTAGAAAAATTGAAAGAATCACATACTGAATTCATCAAGAAGCAAAATTTAGAACTACAGAAGCATCAGAAGGCTTTTCAGGATCAAATAGACATAGACATGGAAGAGATCAAAAGAATCTATAAGGAGGCAAAGGAGGAGAGAGTAAATTCTGAAAAAGCACTAGAATCTATATCCAAGAAAGAAAAAGAGATTGTAAAGGCTAAAAATGATGCATTAGAAGCAAACAGTAAGGCTCATAACAATAAAATCTCAGCGGAGTCAATGTTAGTACAAATCAATGCAGAGAAAAAACAATTGAAAACAATAGAGAAAGATTTAGAGATACAAGTCAAGAGATTGGAAGGAAAGAAAGATAGTGCTAATAAACTCATACAGGAATTAGACAAAATGAAAGTAGAGACAAAGAGAGCTAAGGATGATGTGATAGACAGGGAAAGGAAATTACGCGAGTTGCATAAATCATTTGAAGATATACAGACTCAAGTGCGGAAAGATAAGGAGCATTTACATGCAGAAATGACTAAACTTGAAAAGGACAGAGGAGAGTTCCAATTAGATTACAAGAATTTCCAAGATAAAATGAAATCGTTTGCGGCTAGTAAAGAACAATTGGAAGAAAAACGTGGAAAAATTAAAGAGATGGAAAACAATGCTAAAAAACTTTTAAAAACTACTCATGGGTGAATCAGGTAGAACAGCAATCGTTGGCGGAGATGAAGAAGGCGTTGCAGCCTCAGTGCTAGAACGAACTACAGGCACAGAAACTCCAGCAAGTGATGATAATGCGGTGGTAACTGCAGATCCGAATGCAGCAGAGGGATTACAAGATATAGAAGATCAAATAGTTGCAGGGACACCATCATTTCTAGGAACTACGAATGTAACAACAGCGGGGACTGCAGTAAGTTTGTTTACAACTACTGTCAGTAGATCTGTAAGAGTCAAAGGTAAGAATGCGAATACAGGAAATGTATATGTAGGAACGAGTAATGTGGATGATGATATATGGATGGAGAAAGTACCTGCAGGACAAGCTAAGGAGTTGGTAATAGCTGATCCTAATTTGTTATTTATAGATGCTGACGAAGATGGAGACGGTGTTTATGTTTTTATTATTACTTAATTATTTAATCATTATTACTATGGTCAATTCGTTCGACGTAATGACAAATACGAAAGTCAGTGTTGCTAACACCACCACTGCAGTACTTACAGCAGAAGCTCGCAGGAGATATGCTCTGTTTGTCAATGATTCAGATGAAGTTATCTATTTATCTTTATCAGATACAGCAGTACTCAATGAGGGAATTCGTTTAAATGCGAGTGGAGGGAGTTATGAAATCAATGGTACGAATATGTATGTAGGAGATGTGAGTGCTATATCTACGAGTGGAAGTAAAAATTTGACTGTAGTCTTCGATCTCCATATCAATTAAAACCTATAACCTTTAAATTCTATGCCTCTCAATAATCCCGATGGCCAAGGAGCCACACTACCTATAGTTCTCACTACAGACGTATCTGGTGTATTACCATTAGCTAATGGTGGTACTAATAATACTGTTGACCCATATGCTAGAGCTAATCATACAGGTACACAAATCGCTTCTACTATAAGTGATTTTGCATCTGTGGTAGGAAGTTCTACTTCTACATTTACGAATAAAGAATTTGATGAAGCTGGTACTGGAAACGTATTGAAAATACGAAAAGGTGTCCAAGTTGTAGCATTTGACTTCACGACAGATACAGCTACTGGTGATGGAGCGTTTTACTTTCATATTGATTCTACTTTGGCTGGTATGGACCTTATAGATGTACATGCTGAAGTAATTACAGCAGGAACTACAGGAACACTTGATGTACAAATAGCAAATGTTACAGGGGCCGCAGATATGTTATCGACAAAACTAACAGTAGATTCAGCTGAGACTGGATCTGACACAGCTGCTGCTGCTGCTGTGATTGACACTGACAATGATGATGTAGCAGAGAATGATCTAATTAGAGTGGATGTAGATGCTGTTCACACAACACCTGCGAAAGGATTGATTGTTACTATGGGATTTAAAACACCTTAATGATTACACTAAACAGACGATTTACACATGAAGGCGCTACAAAGCTGAATGAAGACCAATGGTTTGAATTATTTCAACCACTGCTGCTTGATATTGTGAATACTGATTATGGAAGAGATATCATGTGCATAGACAAAAGACTTCCTAAGATCGTACAGATACGAAAGAATGAGGTACGTGCTCAGACTGGAGAGAATAGCTTTGTTTCTGACTTTCGTGCAGGTTCTAAATGGGCAAATGTCATTCGTCACAGATGGGACGCATTTAAGATAGTTGCAAAATCCTTTTATGAGAAAGAAGATGGAAGAATACTTATTCCGTATCTGAACTATAATGGAAGACTTGTAGCTTCTAATGCTACAGATACATTTTTTCCTGATGCTAATCCTGAGACTTCAAGTGTGGATGGTAGGGTTTCTCATGATGTTAGTTCTCCAGTTACTGGTAGGTTTTGGGCATCGTTAAGAGGAGAGGTAGGAAATCAGCATTCGGACTCTTCATCACTTCTTCCTTGCTACGAAATAACTGCTGGTCCAAGTGTGGTTTCGGGTGCGTGGACTCGAATAACGAGAAGCATATATTTGTTTGACACCAGCACACTAGGCGCTTCTGCTACTCTTGATGACGCCACCTTTTCAGTAAAGATTCAGGCTAAGACGAATACAGGGATTAATTCTCCTGCAATGAATGTTTATTCTTCTGCTCCAGCTTCTGATACTGACCTAGTAAATGGAGATTATAATTCGTTAGGCACAACTGTTTTCTCTACTGCAATAACTTTTGCGAGCCAAACTACGAGTGCTTACAATGATTTCCTTTTGAATACTTCTGGAGAAGCTGCTGTTGAAACTGAAGATGTTTCAAACTTTGGAATAAGAGAATCGGTTTATGATGGTACGGGGTCAGCTCCGTCATGGGCAACTAATCAGAATATGAATACTCAGGTATGGATGGCAGAAAGAACTGGTACATCTGAAGATCCTAAACTGGTAGTGAATTTCACGGTACCAGTCACTTTAAGACCAATAATTGTTTATTAAAAATGGCACAATTACAAACTTTACGAAATAAAGTAACCCGTCGGCTCGGTACAGCAGTAGAGGATTTCTATACTCCTGATAAAAAGAACGGTGCACTTAATCTTGCTCGTACTGAAATATTATTGAGATATGATGTAGATGACTTTATTAAAGAGGATGCAACTATATCTTTTACCAGTGGAGTGGGAACTTTGCCTACTGATTTTTTTAGAAAAGTCAAGGGAGAATCGAATTTTTGTCGTGATCTGTTTAATGCGAGTACTGAAGAGGATTATCAGAGAGTAAGTATAGCGAGATTTGATGATGATATCTCTCTTACATGGACAGTGAAACAAGATGGAGCTGGAGACCTGAAGATTAATATATTTGAAGCCAGTACAGTGACATTAACTCTGAGATACATAGAAGAGAAAACAGACATGAGTGTGGATACGGATGAAAGTGGATTCAGTTCACAATTTGATGAGGCACATGCTCGGTGGGCTGCTGCGATACTTTTATTTGATAGAAGATTATTTGAAGAGGCTTCAGTATTAAGAGCTGAAGCAGAAGATAAGATCAGTGAGGTGATGAGTAGAGAGAAGTTGGATCGTGGAGCGCCTACTAACTCTAAATTTGATCAAGATACTATTGTTGCCTCTCCTGGCAACGGACATGAACCTTTAACTTTATAAATGGCAAGAACCTTTAAACCTATAGTCATTAGTGACTTCTCTGGCGGACTTAATACGAAAGATGCTCCTCATCTGATAGGAGATAATGAGTCTGCTATCTTGCAAAACTTTGAAATAAGTGGTAAAGGAAGACTCAAGAAGAGGTTTGGATTTGATAAGGTTTCTACTGGTGGTAGTACAACGAAAGGAGTAAGAGGATTACTTGCATTCCAATCTATAGGAGCTAATCCTGAGAAGTTTCTTCTGATATTTAATGATTCCAAATTATTCACTGTAAGTGATACTGACACTACATGGATAGATCATGGTACGTATGGAACTGATGATGGAGAAAGAGTGAATGGGACGGTATATAAGAACCTTGGTATTTTTGGAAATGGGAATGATGCAAATAACGTGAAGAAATTTGCTGATGTTGAAGAACAAAGCGATACAACAGGAGGGAATACTGACACTATAGCGACAGCTATATCTGAAGTAGCTACAGAAAAGAAAACATTCACAGCTATAACAAGTGGATTCTTTATTACTTCTATAGAGATTGAGATCAGTGCGAAGGGTACGGGTGATTGGACAGTAACAGTGCATGATTCTTCTGATGTTGTGATAGCAAGTGACACTATTTTAGCTGCAAATATGGCTTCTAGTGGGTTTCAGAAGTTTAATATGAACTTCACAGCAGGAAGCGAGGATCATTTCCATGTAACTTCTACGGTAGCTGATGGTATAGCAGTCTCTAGTGGTGCAAATGATTTAGAAACAGTGAGCTACAAGGTGAATGCATTCCAAATAGATGACTTAGGTGGTACTCCTCCTAATGCAAGTATATTTGAGACACATAGAGACTTTGTTTTTGCTTCAGGGATTACAACAGCTCCTACAGTAGTATTTAATTGCGTAGTAGAAGATCCTGAAGATTGGACTGGTGCTACTTCAGGTAATACGCCTATATTGCTGGACAATGGTGAAAGGATGACTGCTATGAAAAGCCATGACCAACAATTCTTAATGATAAAAGAACGTTCTAAAGCAGCACTAGAGGCAATATTCAAAAGTTCTATAACAGTGGTAGCTGATGCTGATACATTAGGATGGAGACAAAGTGAAATTACAGATAGGTCAGATGGAGCAGTTTCAGGAAATACAGCACAAGCTGTTAATGCTGGTGTTATGTTTTTAGGAGAGAATAGGTTTCAATCATTCGGATTTGTAGAAGATTTCCCTGGTTTTAGACGTCCTGCTAATTTATCAGAGAAAATAGACCCTACGGTACGGTTGATTAACGATAGTGCATTAGACAAGCCTACAGCGATACATGATAGGTTCCAGAACAAGTATAGATGTGCTGTGCCACTGGCTACGAGTCCTGATAACTCACATGAACTCGTATATGACTTAAGATTTGGTGCATGGAGTGTTAATACGGGATTACAGATCTCAGACTATGCTATATTTGAAAATTCTGATGGTCGTGAGGTATATTTCGGATCTGAACTCAGTGGAAAGCTGTTTCGATTCAATAGAAGGTTTAGTGATAACTTTGATGAATCTACAGGAGTAGGGAAAGAAATTGATGCTATATGGCGTGGTAAAACGTATAGAGCAGGGAATTCTAACCTAGGAGAAGCAAATAGATTTAAAAGAGTTACTATTAAAGGGTTTATAACCAATCCATTTAGTGGAACATTTACTATTGTTGTGGGGAATCAGAGTGCGGTAGTCAGTCAGGATGCAACTATTAATGATACCAATATAATTGGGACTTCTGCTGTAGGAGAATACGTAGGTGATGACTTTGTAGGAATAGGATTTGTAGGAGATGCAGGATCAGTTATGGATGATATTCCTATGTTTCGATTTTTCAAGGAAATACATGTAGATTCAGATATTAATGAAGGACAAGAGATATTCCTAGCTATGAGAAGTTCTAATGTAGAACAAGGAATAGAAATAGAGGAAATAATCATAGAAGGAGAACGTATGTCAGAAGCAATTTTAACCCCATCATTATGACCCATATCTATAATGCAGAATCGCGCCTTATAGGAAGATTACGAGCAGAACTAACCTCTACTCAAGCCAATGGTATAGAAGTAGAGTTTACTGATCGAATAACAGGAGATGCAAGAACTCCTAATGCTAATACACGTATATTTGTCATAGATAAAGGAAGTGTGTTAAGTCCTAATTCACGTTATGAGATCTTAAATGCTGTGAATGGTCATACAACAACGAGCGGGGTAACTACGTTGTCTAACGGAGTGTTAAGAGGTCTTTCTTTCGATGGAAGTGATATATTAACTGAAGTGACTGCTAATAAGCAGGTACATTTTGAAAATGCTGAAGTTGGATGTTTAGTAAGTCATTTTGCATGGAATATACCAGCAGATGTATTTGCAGGAACAAAAGAAACAGGTGCAAATAATATTATTGGAGGTGATGGAACTAATACCGATTTCGATATACAGCATAAAGACGCAGGAAGTACTAAAACATGGCTTCGTAAAGATCCTGTAGCTGGAAAAGCACAGTTTAGTGATGATGGAGCTATATTTAGTGATCTGAGTGGTGTAGGGGCACATGGTAATGGTGCAGATTTAGCTGACCATGCAAATGTAAATGCAACTGTAGCAAGTGCCATTGCTGATGAGATTATTCAGCATGACGGAGTTGATTTTAAAAATGTACCATTACCTGATGCATTCTTAGGAGATGGTACTGATGGAGTATTGAATGTAACCAGTGGTACAACAAATATTGCTACCAATACTATTAAACAATATGTAAGTTTTTCTGTATCTGCTGGAGCAACACTTTCTACAACAAGTACAACTGAAGGAATTATATATATTCTTTGTCAGGGGAATTTTACAAATGCTGGAACACTTGATTTCGCAGATAAGATAGAGACTAATAGCATTACTCCATTCTTAAGAGGAGCAACTCATACTATGCCAGTGGTTGCTAATGCAGGTAATGGAGGCGCAGGTGGAGATACAGATGATCTAGGATTTGGTGGAGGAGGTGGCGGTGGAGGTGGTGGAGAAGGAGGAAACACAACTACAGGAGGAGCTGGAGGTACAAATACTGGACAGCCTAATTTTAATGGAGGAGCTGGAGGTGGAGGAGACTTAGGTGATACTCCAGGATCAGGAGGTACAGGAGGAGCGCCTGGAAATGCAGGTGGAAACTTTGCTGGAGGTGGAGGTGGTACAGGTAACTCTGGTACTGGAGGAACAGGAGGTAATGCCTTTGGTGGTGTTGGTGCTGGAGACGCAGGAAATAGTGGAGGAGGAGGAGGAGCAGGTGGAGAAGCAGGAGATATGGGATGTGATATATTTGCTAACGTCGGAGGTGACTATAATAATACAGGGAATATTAATCTGAATGGAGGAGCAGGTACTGCAGGAGGAGATGGAGGAGATGATACAGGAGCAGGTGGAGAAGCTGGTGGAGGTGGTGGTGGAGGAGGCGGTGGAGGTGGTGGTGGAGGAGAATTAGATTTTCTTATTATTGGTACGATTACAGCAGGGAGTTCTAATCTTGCAGGAGGATCAGGAGGTTCTAATGGAAGTGGAGGTACTGTGGTAGGAGGAGGAAGTGCAGGATCTGCTGGTAGTTCTGGATCTGGTGGTGGTGCAGGCTCATCTTCGCTTCAACAAATTGTTTCTTTTGCCCTTACATAATGAAAATTCATATCATACTTAACACTGACGGCTTTTTGGGTGCATGGAGCACTCGTCCCACTGAAAATTCACAAGAATTTGAAATCCCTAATCAAGATGTAGGCTTATTTCATAAGACTATAGATTGCAGAGATGGAATTGAAGTGCTTTCTAAGAAGACAAAGAAATTCGATGTTGAATTCGGAAATCTGAAATTGAAATTCAATGATGCTCAAGATAAGAAGTTATTCAAGAAAACAAAAGATGCTCATAAGCGAAACAAAAAGAAGAATTACATTGAGAAGGTTATCTACGTTTAATTTTTTACTATTTTTATTTATTATTATGAAATACATGTGTTTTAGCCGCCCAGGTGTTTATGGGAAAATCGAAGAAGACGAACGACCCATCATTGAAGATGAAGGTTATATTGTTGGAGATCATCCAGGGTGGAGACCTTCAGCATTTGTAGTACTTCCTAGCGGAGAAGCTATACTTCCTGCAGGTGGGAGATGGGGAGAGGCTCAGGAACTTGAAAAGGAAGATTGGATGGAAAAGGTCAAGAAGGAAAGAGGAGATCCAGGTGGTATGTTTATGCAATATGCTATATTACCTTTGAGAGATAGTGATGATGAACCTACTATTTAAAAAATATGCCCAGTGCTAGCGAAAAACAAAGGCAAGCTGCAGGATCTGAATTATCACGTAGAAGGCGTGGTGTAAAGAAACAGAATAAAAGAAAGGCTACACGTCCATTTGGTACAGCAACTATTAAACAGCTCAAAGATTTCGCTAGAAAATAATTTTATTTTATTATGGCTACAAAGAAACCATTTAGACCTACTGGCAAAAGAGGAAAGAAAATCCTGAGAGCAGGTGAAAAAAAGGCTGCGGGCATTGATGTTAGAACGAAGGTTGAGCAAACTTCTGGAGGAGCATTTAAAGATGTCCGTACTGGAGAAGCAGTTGTCCCTGGTCAACAGGCTACTTCTGGTGTTGCAAGACAACGAAGAGAAAGCAAATTGCTTTCTCAAGCAAAAGCTGCATCTGAGTTCAGAGGACAACCAAAGGATGTTCCTGTCTTTGAAGGAGGACAACTTTCTGAGAGAGATATTGCACGTCAAAAGGTTACTGATCAGCCTACTATTCCTGAAGCAAAAGTCACAGAACTTCCAAAGCCAGAAGAAGTAGTAGCTGCTCCAACTCTTGAGGAAGGAGGACTGAGAAGACGTGAAGAAGGTAGGGAGGAGTTAGGAGCAGAGATAGGTGTAGAAGGAGGAAGACGTGTTGCTGATATTGAAGGAGAAAGAGTCATAAGGCCTTTTGGCGAAGAACCTTCTCTTGATGAAATACAAGATGTTACGAGAGAGACTCCATTGCCTCCTAGTAAAGAACAAGAGAATATATCACAACAAGCTGTTATTGATGATCTTCTGAGTCAAGGTATAACAGACCCTAATACAATGTTGGGTTTGTTGAATTTCGATGAACAAGGAAATAAAATAAACGATTGGACAATAAGTGAAGTACAGGATCGAATGTTGAAACGTACAGGTCAGGTTATGACTGTACCTAATACATTTGATGTAGGGCTAAACATGAGTACTCAGGAAATATTTAACATATTGAGTGATCCTGATTCTACTCCTCATGATTTATTTTTGGCTAATTCACAAATACTTAAGGATAAACTCGCTACTACAGGTCAAGACAATGCATCTACTATTCTGCAACAAAATCAATTACAAGCACGTAGGGATAGAGTTATACGTAATGAAGAGATATTTAGAACATTGATTACAGATCAAGCAGCTAGTCAAAAACGAGGATTGGAAGAAAGAGCTGGATTTCTAAATACAAAACTGGAACGTGAAGAGGCTCGCTTAAGGTCTCAAAAAACTGATACTGTCCAAGATTTAAATGGTAAACGTGATGACACGATAGCTATGCTCAAGGCTCGTATGAGTCTTACTGGTGTAGCATTAGAAGGAAGTTTTGGACTTAATACAATCGTAAGTGAGACTATACGCTACGATAAAATGGTTCAGGACGTTGCTCAAGATTTTGATGATCAAGTATTAGATGTATTTGACAAACAGCAAGAACTCATGATTGATTACACTGATAAGGTTGAACAAATTGATAATAAGCTAAAATTAGATACGTTTAGTGCTTTGCAATCGTATCAAGGTCAATTAGATTCTATAGACGATCAAGAAATAGGACTCATACGTGAACGTGAACAGAAGAAAGAAGATGCCTTAATTGAGTTTCAAGGTGATATGGCTACTCTGGCTAGTAATGCTAGGGCTGAAGAATTACAAAAGCGTCAAGATATATCAAGAGCCCAAAATGAGAGTGCTAAGAATTTGTTTGACAGCTTGGGCGTTATTAGTACAGTAGATAGGGAAGGAAAGGTTGTGCCATTCATTGATGAGAATGGAGAACCTGTGCAGACATGGGAAAGAATTCAAGAAGAAAGAAAAGTCAAGCAAGATTTCTTTGGTAATGTATTCGATTTACCAAAAGACAGAGAAGACTTTGCTGCATGGAGAACTGGTTCTGAGTTAGCAACAAGAAATGCTATGAGAACAGGATTGATATCAAAAGAAGAAGGAAATGCATTATTAAGAGATTTAGATGATTATGATTTTGTTCAGAGGTTAGACTTTGAAGATAGAGAGATATTTGCTGATGGTTATGAGCCTGGGTTTACTGAAAAAGGAATAGAAAACTTGAATAACGCTATTCGTAATCCTGAAGGTGTTTCAAAAGATTTGGCTGCAAATTGTGTTAAGTTCTCGAGGTCTATTGTTGCTGACTTACCTGGTGGATTGTTTACATTTCAAGATAAATTAGCAATTATTAATTCTAACACTCCTGCAGAAGGAGCAGTTGCAATAATGGATACTAAAAATTCTGATCCTGCTACGGGTGAACAAATAGGACACGTAGGAGTTGTTAGTGATTTTGATTCCGAAACTGGAATTATAACTATTACAGAATCTAATTTTAAAAGTGGACAAGTTAGTCAAAGGAAAGGCACTGCTGAACAGCTAAAGATAAGTGGATTCTATGCAGGGAAAGCGTCTGATCCAGCTAAAGCAGCTGCAGCAGCTACTGCTCCAGTAGAAGTTCCTGGAGTTGGAGGAAGACAATTAAGAACTGATCTTGAAGCATTTGCTAAGCAATTGTCTACAGGGAGTATAAAAAGAACAGCATTAAAAGACGCAGGACTTTCTGAGGCAGAAATAAAACAAGTGCAACTCAGATCATTTGGATTGCAAGATGCAGAATTAGCAGCAGAAGGTGTAGGATCTAAATCTAAAAGATTTGCTGATAGAATGATTGCTATGTCTAATGTACCTACTCAGTTAAGAAATTCTGATGCAGAAAGAGAATTGTTATTAGACGGTATAGATGCATTATTAGATGAAGGAAAAACACCATTTGAAGCAGCAGATGTAATGATAGGATTTAGAATTGATAATAAAGAATTAGAACCACTTGGAAAGAATTTGAGACAACTTGCACTTCAAGGTGATGCTGACCCTGCTAGTATTGCAAGATTGATTAATGATGGTCAGTCAGGAAAAGCTGTGACATTAATTGAAAATAGTTTATTAAAAGATGTTGATGTAGGACTTCAGGATGCTCAACTTGCTTCTTCTACTGTCTCTAAGGCTAACAGGGTTGAAAAATTACTTGGACAAGTAGGAAAGAAATTTACAGGAAGATTGCAAGGAGATATTTTTACAGCAAGAAGAGCGCTTGGACAAACAGATGAAGAATTCCAAAAAGCACAGAGATTAGCTTCAGCGTATACTGATCTTATAAAAGAAATGAGGAGTAAATTATTAGGATCTGCTGTTACTGAAACTGAAGAAAGATTTTTAGATCCACTTATTGCATCATTAAAAGATCAACCAGAAATAGCATTACAGAAAATAAAACAATTGAAGTCTGGGTTAATGCAAGAGCATAATACTTCTCGTAGACAAGTTGGACTTCCTGAAGTGAATGAATTCCAAATTTTAGATAGAGACTTAAGAGTCCGATTATACGATCCTTCTCAACAAGATAGATTTATTGGTCCATTACAGGAGAATAATGTGGCAATAAGAGAAGGAACAACTTTTGAAGAATTTGCAGAACAAAATGGTATAATAGATACACCTGAAAATAGATTTATTTTTGATCAACAATAATGCCTACAATTGACTTATCACAATTTCAGCTAAAAGAAGATGTAGAACCAACTGCTGGACTTCCTGGGGAACGCACTAATTTAATAGGAGATAAAAATAAAGTGAGAGTGAATAATGCAAGGAGAAATATTTTGAATAGTGATGCTGAAAGTTCAAGAAAGAGACTTGCGGCACTTCCTTCTCAGCAGCCTGGATTCGTAGGTCCTCAAAGAAGAGAGTTTGTTCCAGAAGATCAAGCAGTATTGCCACCAGAACAGCAACGATTGCCAGCAAGAGGGCTAGGGGCACAGCTCAGAGGTGAGACTAGGCCAGCGGTTGATCCAGAACTACCAGCAAGAGGCCTTGGGGGACAAATCAGGGCTGCTGCAGAGGAAAGAGGTACTACTGGACTAGGTGCAATAGTAGAGACAGCAAAAGAAACAATTGGAGGATTTGGGGCTGGTCTTTCTGAAGCTAGTGAAGTGCTTGACCCTATTATAGAACGTATAACAGGAATCGATCCTGTGTCTACTGAAGAATTATTTGAAAGGTCAGGAATCCCTACTAATGATGCAGGTAAATTTCTTGGTAAGGTCGCATCACTTATTCCTGCATTCATAGCAGGAGGAGCAGGTGCTAATGCTGCAAGAACAGGATTGTTAAAGATAGCACCTGGTTTAGCCAAACAAGGAGGAACATTAGGAAATTTAGGAAAATTCCTATTGACAAGAGGGGTTGAAGGTGCAGCAGGTACAGCAGCATTTGAAGCTGCTACATTACAGGCCCCAGGAACTGCGGAGGTAGTAACAGGAGCAGGATTGAATATTCTATTATCTTCATTGATACCTGGAGGAAAGGCTATAGGAAGAGGTGCTAGGGCATTACAAAGAAAACTCTCAGGAGTTGATGATATATCTACTGTGATCAATCCAACAGGAGGTCTCTCAGCGGCAGATCAGGCTAAATTTATAAACACTACAGTAAAACAACCTGAAAGAGCTAAGAGTTTTGAGAAGTTCTTAGCTGCAGCAGAACAGAATGCTGCTAATCCTAGAGCGAAAGGAGCCTTAGCATTAGCAGAGGATAGTGTAGAACAAGCGAGAAATTCTATAAATACAGCCAAAAGATCAGCAGGAAAGATACAAGGAGAAGCATTAAAAGCATCACAGGGTATAAAAGCTAAGACTGGAAAGTTCATAAAAGAATTCCAAGATGATATACTTGAGAGATTCAATGTAAAAATATCAGCAGGAAAAGTAACATCTCCCAAGGGAAGGGTTTCTACATTGCAAGATGCTGATCTTAACAGACTTAAAAAGATTAATAATGAAGTGAGATTACTTTCTCAAAAAGAAACCTCTGTAGGAAAGATAAATGATATCAAGAAGAGATTAGATGGACTTATTAACAGAGACCTACCAGAACCAAAGAAAGACACACTTAATAAGTTTGTAGAACAATTAAGAGGAAAATTGAACAAAGTACAACAGCAAGCTGCTCCTGAACTTGCTAAAGCTAATGCGAAATTTGCTGAATTAGCAGGACTAGAGAAAGATGTATTTAAAGCAGCAGGAGGTGAGAATCAAAAAGCAGTTACCATACTTAAGAAAGCATTGAATGAAAGAGGCGAACAAACACGTAAGTTATTCGATAGAATAGCTAAAGAAACTAATATTGACTTATTTGAAGATTCAGTCTTTGCTAAATTTTCAGCAGAGAATCTAGGAGGATCACAGGCTAAATCTCGTTTAGTTGAAATACTTGAAGAGGCTACACCTACTGCTGGACTTATAAGAGCAGGAATAACAACAACACGAAAAATATTTGCAGATCCTGTAGCTATAGCACGTAAAATAGCTCAAGACACTGGGGTGAGTCAGTCCATAGTGACTAAAGCTATCAATGGTGCTACACAGGGGATTCCTCGTGAAGTGTTACAAGCTATTCAAGCTGCTGTTGTTGCAGAGGGGATTGAATAAAAAAAGGCCCATGAAATTTCATAGACCTTTTTAGATGTGTACTGACTAATAAATCACATCAGTTCCTCCATTTGTCACAATGGCACAACCATCTTTTTTGTAAGTCCCTATAGGACCAAGCCATTGATACTTGACATTGCTTTGTCCTTGCATATTGACTGCGTCCTGACATATTCTTGATCTTGTTTCTTCAGGTAACGGTTGAGCACTACACCCAGTAAAAACTAACATAAGAGCCGATAATGTAAGTAAGGTTTTCATTTGATAAAAATAAAATAATAAAGTAAATTGAGAAATGATACTTCGCAGAATGACATTGTCGAAAGGCAATGTTTTTTCTGTTTACAAGCCTACAAGTCTATTGCACTTTTTGCACACGAGTGCAGGTTTAACGAGTTTACTTATAGCTCTCTGAGAGGTTCTTCCTACAGTGGTCTCACCGCATGGCTTATAAGGACATCTCGCAGAGACGGTGTTTTTCGATGTTGTTATTTTGATGTTTTTCATATTTGTTTTTATAAAATTATTAATGATGGTCACAAAGTCCATCTGAAAATGATCTGATGCCATACTTCTTCTTCAGAGCCTTCTCTTCAGAGTTAGGTATGCATTTGCTGCATTTCTTGGCACAGTCTCCTACAATGATAATCTCATTGCGCTCAAGAGGATCCTGCCATTTCTTATTTCTTGTTATCTTCATCTTTCTTTTTCTTAGCGTCTTTAATTTTTTTCCTAGCTTCTTCTAGGTTTTTTCCGGTGAGGTATTTCCCTTCCATAGAGGAAGCGTCTTTAGTATCACCGTCTTTTTTTTGATTTTTCATAATAAGGGGGGTTAAATAACTCCAGAATTCTGGAGCATAAAGAATATCGCGCCAACAAAAATAGCGGATACAAAAACTTCAGGACCTAGCTCTTTCATAGGCATGGGGGTTAAATATTAAAAATGTATTAACAGTACTGTACAGACAATGATAGCTCATGTGACATCGCATGTCAATAGAATTTACATATGTATTGAAAAAGAGTAACATAATATCTAGCCGACCCTGTATTTCTACTATACATGCCAGGAATTGATAGTAAATTTTTTCCAGATAGGGTTGATGCAAGTGTACTGAAACTTGCAATATCAGTGCCTAAATTTAATGATATTTGCAAACTCAGTGATTTCCCTAAGCCTGTTGCAGGTGTTATAACACTTCCCAGTGGTTATTATTTTATTAATGGAAGGGTTAATATTGGAACTAATCAGCTCAAAATAGCTGATGGAGCTACTGTTGCACTTCAAGCATGGGAGATTAATTTTGATGAACTTATATATGAAGGAACTGATTCATTATTTATTGATAATCCAGCAACTGCTACAGGAAATATATTCATATGTAGATTTATAAGAATTCTATTAACAGGAGGCGGAGACTTGGTAGATTTTCCAGATGGAGGAGCCAGAAGAAATACGTTTTGGTTAAAAGGGACTTTTGTTATTGGTGCATCTGGAACCAAGATGGGGACAGTACAGAATACAGACTTCTTCTCAATAACGGATTTTATGATTGCTTCTGCTTGGGATGATGGATTTACAATAAGTGACATAGGGCAGACTGTTATAGTTGCACAATTTAAATTTGGAAATAATGTAGGAGGAACAGCGTTTGAAATTGATGGAGGTAATTTTGGAACATTAACAATAGAAAACTGTCAGATCGGTATGCAGTCTACTGAATCTTTTATATTCATAAATCCTATTAATACATATGATGGTGGATTAGATATATCAGGTAATGCTATAGATGATTCTCTCGGAGGTGATTTTTATAGAGTTGGATTGACTGGAGATATAACAGCTTTTGCAGATGCAGGAGGAGGATTCACAACTGTTACTAGTACTGCTCACGGACTTAGTAATGGAGATACGGTCTTAATAGATCTGACTACTAATTATAATAACGGTCACAATGTAAGTAGTGTTACAGCCAATACGTTCGATATAGACACAGCATTCGTTGCTGATGATGGTGTTGGTAGATTTAATTCAGGAAGTGTTGATGAGAGAAACCCCAACGTTACCGTAAAAGGTAATTCTAGAATTCCTGATAGCACGGCTACTACATTCATCACAATGATAGAGAATTCAACTGTGACAGTAATAGCAGCATCAAATACGCCTGTGAAACTTGCTGGTACTTTTGGCGAAAGAGTTACCGCAGTGCAAAGATTTGAAAATGATACCACAGGAAGAGCTACGTATATAGGACTAGAAGACAGAATCCTGTTTTGTTTAGCATCATTTAGAGTTAATGCGCAAGCAGGTGCTAATAATCCTTTTCAGTTCTGCTTTGTGAGAGGGAATTTAGTAAGTAATGCTATTACTGCATATGCTGACGCAGGAGGCGGTGCTACTACAGTAACAACCGATACTAGAAACTTACCTGATTTAGACTTTAGTGTTACCCAGAGAGTTAATATAAACAATAGTACAAACTATAACGGAGTACATGCCATATCCAATGTGACATTAACAACTTTCGATATCGATACTGCATTTGTAGCAGATGATGCTGCTGGAGATTGGGGGGAATTAATATTTGACTCTACATCAAGAGATACATTTGATAATAACGATTTAAGAAACATCCCTATTCAAGGAAGTTTTGAATTTCAGACTGATGATTATTTAGAGATATTTGCAGAAGATACTGCAAGTACTGTGAACTTAGTGGCTGATACTTTGAAATTTAATATACTAGAATAATGTCTCAAAATCAATTTACACCTATTACAACTGTCACTGCTAACTACACTGTTCTTTTAACGGATCATGAGATCAGATGTAATAGTGCAAGTGACATAACTCTTACCCTTGGAGACTTAACCGATTTTGCATTACAGAATTTGAATGTCTCTAATATTAATACTGGGATAGTAAGTTTTTCTGAGAATATAGATGGTGTTACTGTGACTCTTTCTCAGAATCAATCAATTCAAATACATGCTAGTGATACTGCTTGGTCTTCTATGAAGAAGAGTATTTCTCATGATAGACAGTTTATTATAGATCAAACACCTCAATCAACTTCAAGCGGTACATTCGTAGATATTACAAATGCTACATTGACTACAAAAGATCTAGGAGAAACTGGTAATTATACAGTTTCGTTTGGATTTCTGGTATCACCTTCCGTGGCTCTTACAGTAGCTAGTTTTCGGTTATTAAAAAATGGAAGTCCTCTAGGAATAAGTTCTCTAATGGTTTCTCTTAAGACACTTGGCCAGGATATTGGGGTCCCATTTAAAGCAGATGCCACAGGAATAGTTGATGGTGATGTTCTACAAGTACAATGGTTTACTGATAAAGGATCGATCACCCTTGCTCAATTTGACTTTTCAATGGATGGGATCCCTGAAACCAGGGTATTGACTTGATACTTTGTTCTATAAGTGCTAGGATTTTATTGATTTAATCAAATTATTATGCATGAATTATATATTCTATTAGGAGCAGGATTGGTTACATGTATCACACAGTGGGCAAAACGCTACAAAGCTAACCCTTTAATGGTGGTTGGTCTTTTATCTGTCTTGGGTGGAGTAGTAGCAACAGCGTATGAATATTACGCTACAGAGGAAATAAAAGCCTTTTTTGCATGGGCGATACCAATGGTAGGAACTTCTTCAATAGGTATTTACGAAATCGGTAAAGTAATCCTTAATAAAATTAAAAAATGAAAAAGACTGAAAGTGATAGTGCATTGTTGGCTCGTATAGATGAGAGGACAAGGAATACAGCGACTCATGTATCAGAGATACGAAAAGATTTAAATACGAAATATGTCACTAAAGCAGAGCTGAAATTAGTAGAGAATAAAATCCAATCAGGACTAGCACTATCACAGAAGGAATTTGCACCAACGAATGTTATGTTCAAAGAGATCGTCAAATATACAATAATCTTTATAGTGGGAGCTACTCTTACTACTCTTACTTTTGTCCTCAAATAATGCCTATAAAGAAAAAAAATACAACTAGGATGTTTGAAAGGGAGAATATGCTATATACATATGCAGAAGTAGAAGAGATTAAAAAAGAATTGGCAGATATATATGAGGAAAGATTCACGGAAATGGAATCATTTTATAGAGCTACTCTAAGAGAGATGCCATTGCATACTGAGAGTTCGCCAGCAACACAGAGATCGTTTTCTGATATATCTCAAGTATTAGCAGATAAGATACTTACTCCTAGGAAATGGTTTATCGGTGGATTTGGAGTATTAGTCCTTATAGGACTTGGAGTAGGATTAATGAATCATGTAGACAATGCTGGAATACAGGCTTCACTACAAGAAAATATTACAATTGATGTCTCTGATATTAAATGGCCAGAAAAATAAAATTAATCGGCACTGCTCCGAAAGGGTTAAAAAAGAAATTGAAAGGAGCTAAGGGAAGAATTAAAATTAAGATTAAACGTCTTCCTACAGGTAAGACATTTCCTGACAGAAGGAAGAGTGCTATTGTTAAAAAGAAGAGGAATAAGAAAACAGGAAGATTTATGGCATGATACAATATAGATGTGATCTATGCGGCAAGAAGTTAAGATATAATGAAGAGTTCTTCATTGTACGTTCTGAGAAGAAGCAAGGAAAACTTTTAATACATTCGCGATGTGCATCAGAAAACAACATACCACTTGAAGAACAAAAGGAGTCTTTACATATTTAACTAAGTTTTTACGACTTGGGAAATACCATCACAGTACCTAGTATTGACAGTATTCATTCTTTGGTGTATATTGAAATTGCTTTATAAGAAGAAATGAAAATACCAATGCAGTACACTCATTTCGGATATGAATTCTTACAGAAGAACTCTAACGGTCAATACCACCCTGGCTGGGATTTGAATTGGGGAAATTCTAAAGATGCTGACCTTGGTCTTCCAGTGTACCCTATGACAGATGGAGAAGTAGTATATGCCAAGGCTACTGGGAACGCTTGGGGGAATTTGATGGTAGTACATCATCCTCATATCAACATGTGGACACGATACGGACACCTACAGAAGATGAATTATAAGGTAGGTAACAAAGTGAAAGAAAAGGACATACTCGCTACCTGCGGGAAGTCTGGAACTTCTTCAGCACATGTGCATTGGGATTTGATTATAAAGAAGTTGCCAAACTGGGAGAAATATACGACTGGTATGAGTAGGGATGAGGTTCGTGAGTGGTATCAAGATGGTATTGAATTTGTGAATGAATATGAAGATGAGAAAGAATACGATCCTATTGTAAAAACGTACATGGATTACAATTCTAATTCGTGGGTATTGGCTGATAATTTATACAAGCTGGGAAAGATAACTGAGGAAGAAATGCATGAAACGCATAGTTATCTAAGCAGAGCTAACGATGTCTTTAGAAGCTAGAGAATTCGAACCATCACCGATAATAGAAATCTTCCATGATACAATGATAGCTCGTGTTTGTTCTTATTGTAGGGGGAATATTGAGCATACATTAGAATGGAAAGGTAAAGGATATAGTGTAACGCATGGTATATGCCCTGAGCACTTTGCTATTGAGATGGCAAAATACAAATCTTAAATGAATATTAAACTTTGGGACTTTTTGTTTGCAATGTGACATCGCATTGTGTATTGTTGTTTTGTCACTGAGAGAAAGCACAGGTAAAGCCACCGAGCATAAACCTAGTAGCCTAATCAGTACAAATTTGTTTTTGAATCGTCCTGGGCATGACGCAAAACTGCCCACAAAAAATCTATTGACATGTGACATCGCATATATATACTGAAGACAATTTTATTATTAATAACAATGCAAAATGAAACCAACGAACTACTCAAACAATCTCGTAAGAATAAGGTCAAGTCATGGCGACCTTCAAAAGAATTGTACAAATCAATTAAGTCCAACGCTAAGAAGAACAGGAAGAGTCCAGGGGTATTCCTTGCATGGATATCATCTCAATACGATAAGTACAAGCATATTATCGGAGGTAAGTAAATATGTTCTTGCAATCCTTTCTATTTTAACTATTTTATTTATTTAACATGAGTTTTGCAGACGACATGATAGATGAGTCCTTATATGGAGACGATGCCGATTTTGATGACACTCTTGATTCTATGGATTTAAAAAGAGGTACAGGGACGCAGAAGGTATTGCTAACGGGATTGATTCCAGCATATGTAAAAGTAGAGATACCAGAGGACACTGATCCTGAAAATCATGCAGATGTAGCCAGGGAGATATTTAACGAATCCCCAAGAGAGCACGTTGTATGTGCTTATAGCGGGGCTTCTGCAATAGGAGACCCTAAAGACTTTGAATTATCTAATCCCTCTTAATATGTGTTACTCATGCGAAGAAGATATCGAAACTAATGAAGATGGAGTATGTGAAGAATGTGAAGAATTCATTGAGTCATTACAGCATCAGAAACGTATTTATTATTCTTAACCCCATACATTATGACATTTCTACCAGATGACTACACAGTTCCATCCGCTGCTAATGGATATATGAAACTCAAACAAGGAGAGAACAAATTCAGAGTATTATCCAGTGCAATACTAGGAGTAGAGTTTTGGACAAACGACAACAAGCCTGTACGATTTAGACAAGAAGAAAAGTGTGAAATGAAACCAGAATATAAAAATGGCCCTAAACATTTCTGGGCATTCTGTGTGTGGAACTATCAAGAGGAACAAGTACAGGTATTTGAAATTACACAAAAAACAATAATGAATATAATTAGTGGACTAGCAAGAAATGCAAAATGGGGATCACCTTTTGATTATGATCTTGTTATTAATAGAGAAGGTGAGAATCTTGAGACAGTTTACACAGTAACACCAGATCCAAAGGAGAAACTAGATCCTGAAATTCAAAAACAATACGACTCAATGACTATTAACCTGGAGGCTTTATATGATGGTGATGATCCATTTGCCAACGTTTCAGAAGATAAGAAAGAATTAGATGACTTTCTTGAAGATGTGTCTAACTAAAAATGAAATTTCAAGCATCAATAGAAAACGGCAAAATACGCGCTACAAAGAAAGATAAGCTCTCAGACTATCTTAACACCTTAGAAGGAGAAAAGATCACTGTAGACATAAAGAAATGGCGTAATATACGCAGCAATAATCAGAACGCATACTATTGGTTCGCAATCGACTTATTAACAGATACAGGATACACCAGAGAGGAGTGGCATGGATTCTTTAAACTACACTTCCTGCCAAAAGAAATGAAGATAAACGGAGAAGTGGTAGGAGTAACAACAGGAAGCACTACCAATTTAGATACGAAACAATTCTCAGAATACATGGAACTTATTAGACAATTCGCACAAGAGAAAGTAGATATATATATTCCACAAGCAAATGAGATACCACCTGACCAGTTAGAACATTTTTATAATTTATCTTAATACCTATGATCAGACTTATTGTTACAAAGACAGTCCCAAATCAGGATTATGAAGAACAACGCAAAGAACAACGAAATGGATATGGTATGCATATGAATGACCACATTCTAAGAGAAATAGAAAAAGATGTTCTCGTCGTAGAAATAACCGAAGAACAGTTTGAAGAGATACGCAAAGAAGTCTTAAAGAAGTTTTAGATTAGTTCTTTTACATCGTAGTTATTGTGAAGTGGAGTGGCGAAGTTTCAACGCAATACGTAAGCGGAGGGTAATTCAAAACCCCTAGACCGATAGACGCGATCAGTGATGGTATGAATCGAAGGATTGATCTCCCAAGTGAAGTACTTAGCTGTGATTTCGTAGGTTTGAGTCCTACCTCCACTTCACCAATGACTATATAGACAGAATGCTGAAGGTATGAATTTCGAACTATTCTACTCCAATGCCTTCAGCGTCCTGTAGATAGAGACAAGTGGGGTAGATTGAAAGTCTATTTCCACTTCTCCCTGTTTATCAGGAATTTTCATTCTTTTACCAAAACACATATGAAAAACATCATCGTCATTCTGATATTCATATCAGGAATGTTTCTATTCACTCAAACGGCAGAAACAAGAAACACACCACAAAAGTTTGAGATAGAGAAACCGTACAAATATTTACCACATTACACAACTAAAGATACGCAGAAAACAGCAACAGTTAGCTTTGGATACCCTTGCTCATAACCCTCCCCTAATCGTTTTTATCATTTTATTTAACAGATATGGAAAACTTAAAAACTCAATTCAATAAATACTTACCACACGCTATTAAAGGCTCATTAGGAGTATTGCTTCTCATTGTTATTTTCTTTGTTGGAATAGCGAATGCAAAGGAGACATACCCTGAAATGAAGCAGAACAAAGAAGAGCGTAACGAACAGATAGAAGATGAGATACGACAGAAGAGAGAAGAGATATCTGTCTTAGAGGAAGAATATGGAAGTAATGAAGAAGAGATACATGCTTACAACTTAATCATCGAAGGAGATGCAATCCTGAGAAAAAAAAACAGCCAAAACAAGTTGACCCAAAACGAAGAATAAAAGCACGTAAAAAGATGGAAATACTCGGCCATCGTAAGTTCTATCAACTCAAAAACGATACTACAGACTATAAGAACGACAGACTCATAGATATACAGAGATCAGCTTACGTTATAGGAATAGAAGAATGGAAGATGAAGACTCTGGTGGCATGGTTCAGACAAGAGAATGGAGCATTCTCAGAAAATACTAGAAACCTCACCACAAAAGAAGACAGCTTAGGGCTGTGTCAATGCTCAAGGTGGCACAGAACGAATTGCGCACCAGCAGACTACCAGAAACAAAAGAACCAATGCTTGGAATGGTTCAGAGGATACACAGAAAACAGTACACCAGAGACATTACATTCAGATTTACGTAGAGGACACAACGGTAATGCATGGTGGTATGAGAAGGAAATCAAGGAAAAAGAACTTTTATTTATTTTTTAATTTTCTATTATGGAAACACAAGAAACTATTGATGTTATCAGGGAGAACTTGTCACCCTTTGTGGAGGCTGCACAAGAAATAGGGGGCTTAGGATGGGGGTACATGGTGGATAAGCATTTTTGGGTGGATGGGGTGGCTATTTTTATATTAACAATCATTTCTTCGCTTTCTTTCCTTGTTCTGAGCTTCAGTTTTTATAAAGTCCTTAGAGTTGCTAAGGAAGTAGAATCTGAAGATAGTAGTGAAAAAAAAGAGGAATATGTTTTAACCGTGAAGATTATTATTTTTTCAATTCTTTTGGCTGTCTCTGGTATTGGAATGATAGTATCTTCTCTTACTTTTGCCACAACAATTGGAAACATTGCAATTCCTGAATACTACGCACTCATGGATATTATTAATGGTTTAAAATGAAACTCTTCCTTCTTACAGCACTCCTCGGCTCTATAGCAGTAACTATAATCTTCGGTACTATTTTTTATTTCTCATTATGAAAGCATTACTTTTATTTCCAATAATATTTCTCTTTCTTTATGTACTTCTTTGTTGGCTGATACGCTTCTTCTATGGAAAAGAATATTTTGAAGAAAAAAATGACGAAATACTTGCATTTTCAGGGCTATTTTCTTTTGCAATAGCTTGTGCAATTTTATATTTCATTATATGACCACAATAGAATACATAATGCAGCACGCAAGAAACCTCACAATGGCTGAGCTAGAAATGTTATTACAAGAAATTCAAAGGCTCATTGAAGAGCATAAGTCTTAACCCTTTTATTTATCAAAATGTTTAAATATTTCGTTTTTCCATTAATTGCATTCTTAGTTTGTTTTTGGGATTTGGGAGAGATAGTGGAAGCAAGGGAAGCATATGTAATTAATGGGAAAGAAATAATTATATTTGTTGCTATATTTACAGTTGTTTATTACGTGGGAATATTGATGGAAAAATATTTTGATGAATAATTTTTTAATTTTTAACTATGGAAAACTTTATAGACATCTACCGCCCATTCGTCCTCATATTTGGAGGTACATTACTCGTTATATTAGCTGTTTTTGTGTTCTCGTTATCGGTATTTGCAGACAACATAAGGCTCAGAAAGGTTAATGAATATCTGTGGAAAAGCGTTTTAGAAAGTTGCAAAGAATGTAACTCTGCTTGGAAAAGAGTTTCCAGAGATAAGAAGACTGGACGTTTTACGAAACTTTAACACTAACTATGAAAATAGAATTCACATCAACATACAAAGCTATGAGAGCTAAAATTGCTATCTTAAAGAAAGATGTCTCTACACTAGCAGAAATGGATCTACCTCTAGAACTAGCAAAATACAACAATGTAGAATTTATTGAGTATCATATTACAGAGAAAACAAGATCAGATGGAAACATAAACAGACATAGCCATAAAGATTGTTTGATATTATCTTGATTTATTTTTTAGAGGGTGTATGGTGAGGGTACAGTCCACGCTGCATTTATCCGTCAAAGCATGAATTATCAGTTGAAACAGCAACGCACATACGTAAAAAGTCTTTGACGGGTTTTTTAGTGCGTTGCTCTTTTAGTTTATAATTTTTACCCGTCAGAGTGTCTTCAGGTTGGATAAAACTTCACAGGCAAATGCTAGATAGGAATATATCTCCCGAAAGAAATTGGTTGTGGATATGTATGCTCTTATTGGCTAATCACAAAGAAAAGGAGGTGTATGTTGGCTTTCAAAAGATAAAGATAGGAAGAGGGCAATTTGTTACATCTAGAAGATCACTACATGAAGTTTCGGGCGTGTCAACTGCGAAGATAGAGCGAATCATTCACAGTATGAAAACCGAACACCAAATTGAACAGCAAAGTTTCTCTAAATTCAGGCTTATTACCATACTTAACTACGAACAGTATCAAGCAAATGAACAGGAAAATGAACAAGAAGTGGACAGCAAACGAACAGCAAGTGAACAGCAAGTGAACACAAACAAGAATGATAAGAAGGAAAAGAAGGAGAAAGAATATAAAAAATTCAATCCTCCTTCCTTGGAAGAAGTTAAAGAATATTTTCAACTAAAGGGATACACTCAAGAGTCAGCAAAGAAAGCGTTTGAATTCTATGACGTTGCGGAGTGGGTAGACTCGAAAGGAAACAAGGTGAAGAATTGGAAACAAAAAATGATAGCAGTTTGGTTTAAGGAAGAAAACAAATCAAATGAACTTACAGATGAGCAGAAGAAAGTTGCTGAGGAAATAGCAAGTGGAAGAAGAAGTCCTGAAACCAAAGAAGAAAAAGAAATTGTTGAAAATTATTTATCTTCTCGTTATGGATGAACTAAAACAACAACTCGGCTCATGTCACGATGTTTTGGAAAAGAATGGGATAACTCGAAGGAAAGGAAATTACTCTTGTCCATTCCATGAAGACAAAACTCCTAGCTTTTCTGTTTCTGATAATGGAGAGAGATTTAAATGTTTCTCATGTGATAGGACTGGAGATTGTATAAATTTACAAGCAGAGTTTGATGGGATAACAAACAAAGAAGAGATTAAAAAGTTGGCGTCGGTAGTACCGACACCCTTGAAGGAAAGTGAAGAAATTAAATACATCAAATCGAGAGGTATTGATTACAAGGTGATAGAAAAAATTGTAGATGTAAGAAACAATACTGTATTTCTGAATATACGAGATGGTGATTGTAAGATTGTAGGAAAGCAAAGTAGATCTTGTGTTGGAAAGAAGTTTGAATTACAGAAAGGCGGTAAGACTGGAATATTCTTTGAGAACGAAAGCGTTGGAGGAGCAGATCTATTTATTGTTGAAGGTATGTTTGACTTCCTAACTATTCGTCAATCTACTGAACATGTTATGGGATATGTAAGTGCTACAGCATATCGAACTGATGTGAAGAAAATAATTTCACAGTACAGAAATATTTATTGGCTAGGTGATCAAGATGAGTCAGGGAAAATTTTAAGAGAAAAGTTTATGGAGATATGTCCTGACCTGAGTATATATGAATTGCCAAAGATGAAAGAGAAAATTGATGTGAATGATTTATTCAGGGGAATAGATAAAAATAGCATAGTACAAAACATAAAAGATATTTGCATACTTACCCAGGAAGGAAAGATAACCACAGTGAAAGATCACCTGAAAAATATTACTAAACAATTCGAGGATTCAAAAGGTGTGCCATTTACATGGGGAACAAGGGAAAGAGATTTGAAATTAGGGATATTAAACAGGGGACAATACAATGTATTAGCAGGAGAGACAGGGGCAGGTAAGACAGAGTTTAGTTTCTTTCTGGCAAGAGAGAATGCAAGAAGAGATCATAAGATTTTATATATCAGTTTGGAGATGAATACTGAAGCGTTACTTAGTAGGTATGTTAGAAAGAAGTCTGGCATTACCAGGGAGGAAAGATTAGATGGAAATGTACCTAAGTTCAAAATAGAAAAAGCAGAAGAAATTCTTAAAGGCATACCAGATAATATAGAATTCTGGGGAAGTTCGGCTGTGTCGGTAAATGAAATAAAGGCAAAGCTAGACGAGAAAAAATACGACATGATCTTCATAGATAATTTTGGATTCATTGAAGAAGATAGTGGAACTGATGATAAGTTTCAGGAAATTTCTCGGAGTATAGTAAACCTCAAGAAACAAAACAATTGTTGCATCATAGCATTACATCATTTCAGGAAAGATCAAGGAAGGAAAGGTATTCGTAGTATTCAAGATTTCAGAGGGAGTGCAAAGATCGGTGACGATGTAGATTTAGGAATACATTACTGTAGAGCAAAAGATCCTGAAACTGATAAGGATAAGTGTGCATGTATGGTGAGAATACTCAAGGATCGAGACGAAGGGGAGATAGCAGAATTTGAAATGTTTTTTAAACATGGTACTTTTATTGATTCATATGAAAATTAAATATCACAGAGTCCATCATGAGGGATATACTTTAAAAAAAGTTAAACATGGGGACGGAAATAATGGCTCTATTGGCTACACATTTATTTGTCCTGATGGAAAAGAACATCATTTTGTTATTCGCGGAGAATGGGAGTCAAATGGTTTTGAGAGATGTGTACAGAAAATGATTGTTGAATGGAGCCTAGGTAAATATGAAACATTTGAAGAACAGGAAGAGAATTCAGAGTCACCAATTGAATCTTCACTCTACCGCGAACTTAAAGAAATGTTTCCAGGAGAAATAGTACAACAGCATAAACTTTATCAAGAAACAAAGATCAAGACTCGACCAGATATATTTTTACCTGAACATAATATCTGTGTTTATTGTGATGGGCATGAATTTCATGAGAGAACAAAGGAACAAGCAAAGCATGATAGGAGTATAGATCGGTGGCTGCAGAAGAAAGGATACATAGTGCTTAGATATACAGGGAGTGAAATATGGAACGATGCTCACAAGTGTGCTCAGGATATTTTAAACTACGTCCCGTAAAATCTATTGACATGTGACATCGCATTTGATAGTGTAATTTCAAATTATGACACCCATACCACCAAAGATCAGACGGCAAATAGATGAAGATTCATTTTACAAGATATGTATTCATATCGGAAAGGATGGCCATGTATGTGAAGGAAGATTAACAATGGAACATGCATGGCTCTACGCAGGAGAACAGATTCAGGAAATATGGGCGATAGTTCCATGCTGTTGGGCGAAGAATGTTGATGTCTCGTCTGATGACAAACGCTGGAATCAATATGTTGCCCTCTTACGTGCCACTGACGACGATTTAAAGAAGTTTCCTAAGAAGGACTGGGTACAAGAATTAAAATTCCTTACAGACGAATTTAAAGCTGAAATACCCCATTGCCTATTACCGTTTTAAAATGACACCTGAAGACACAGAGTGCAAAATGTTCGCACAATGGCTTAGGATAAAGAAATTAAGGTTCACGCATATATCTAACGAGACAGGATTCTCAATGAAAGATCCTAAAGCAACAATGTATGTGGTGGTGAAGAAGAAAAGTTTAGGGATGTCTGAGGGGTTTCCTGATTACGAAATATTTATACCTAAGGGAACGTTGTACATAGAGATGAAGGATCCAAAGAAAAAGCTAAAGAAAGGGAATGTTATGGAGGATTGGAAGGATGGACAGAAAGAAAGAGGAGGGCTCAAGAGAGCACAAAAAGAATGGATTGAATATTTACAGGGCAGGGATCATACAGAATCATCTGTGTGCTACGGAGCAGAAGAGGCAATAGCGTTTGTAGAAATTTTTCTTTAACCCCAAAGCCTCATGGCAGATAACAAAACATCACAGGCAATAGTTGACAAATTTTTTGAAGATTTTGATTGCCATGAAGATGGTAATTACGACGAAAGAGATATTAGTAAGTATTTTACTGAAGCCCTTGATTCCTACCGCAAAAAGGTGATCAAGGAGTGCATTGGAATAATTCAGACACATGATGAAGGGGATGGTAGCTATTGCGATACTGGTGAAGATATGGAGTGGGGATGCAGGAGTACGTGTGTTGAGAAAGCAGTTCAAAGACTTTTATCCTCCCTAAAATGAAAACACCTACACCAATTTCACAAAACACTTCTCAAGACCCAGAGCAGATTGAGATAGCAATTCCTACACCCCCACAGGCTGAAGATTGGAGAGAGGGAATACGAAAAAGAATTGTAGAGATAAATGGAGATTCCGCTGGGAGGACTTGGATTCCAGAGGATCATTTCTGGGAAGAGTTAGGGCGGCAAAAGAAAGAACTCGAAGAGGAATACTTGTCTAAATTTGATGAAGACTTCAAAGGTAATTATGACAACTTTATGGCTAGAGAATATGCTATTAAGGAGAAGCACAAGAAGGAGAAGGAGCATTTGAAGAAATACAAGCACTATTTTAAATTGACATATCACGGGGAGGATCCAGAAAGAGCAGGAACAGCGTCAGGTTTAACTCCTTAATTTCACCCCCTAACAATGCCACGAAATCCGAATGGTTATCAAACATGCTTAAAATGCGGGAACATTCCGTTTCCAGATGAGGATGTGTCAATTTCAAAAGGGTGTCCTATTTGTTACAAGATTGAAAAACAAGCAGTAGAACGTTTTAAGGAAGAGTTATGGAAAAAGACGTATGAAGAAAAACCACAAAGATACCGATTGAAATGGCTAGATGTTGATGAAATCTTTAGAGAATCTTTTCCCACCGACCAATGAAAAAACAACTTCTAGAGATAGGCAAATGGATAGCAGTGATTCTTGTATTTGCTGTTGTATTAGCTGTGATTGCAGCCCTCATATATGCTTGTTACTTCTCATTTACAATGATATTTGAAGGAGTTGCGTTAGGAAACTGGTATTACATTGCAGGAGGTACGATTATTCTTTTACTTATTTTCAAATGAAAAAACAATCTACTAAGGCGGAGAAGATATTGCACTGGATTGCTCATATATTGAATTGGAATTATGGAATAGTGCATTCTGAGCTGAGAGGAAGTGAGATATGGATAGGATTCAAGTGTTCTGCTTGCGGAAAAATAGAAGGATTACATTGTGCTGATAAAGCAATCAACTCCTCCCAATAACTTTTAACCTTTTATTTTTTAGATATGAAGAAATATATCATAGGAATGTACAAATCGTTTTGGGAGCTTAGTATGCCTTGGGCCTCTGTATTTGTTCTCATGATATGGTGCTTGTGGGGAATCAAAGAATGGGATATTAATCCGTGGATGCAAATATCATTTTTTGCACTATTCGTTTGGTCGATGCATCACAAGCCCAAATAGCCCATTTACATTAAAGGCTTCAAGAGGGAGAGGGCTAGGCGGTCATGACAATAATCATGACACCGATGCCTATCTCTCTTCAAGTTTTTAATCACATACATTGACTTTTTACACTTTTTTTGCTAACTTATGGAAGTAGAAGCACCACTAATTGAGAGATTACCAGAGGGTGAAACGATATGTCTCGTTGGACACAAAGGAAAAAATAAAGAGATAATAGACGTATTGTCAGATTGTGATTTTAAAAGATGGCACGAGGGAGAAAAAAGAAGATTACTACTTGAGGTGAAGGAGAAGATAATGAAAGAGATGGCAAATCAAGGAATGATAGATGAGGACGAGATCGAATCAATATTTAATGAATACCTATGAAGGTAGAAAAAGAAAAATGTCAGCGTGGTATTGATGGAGATAATGGGAAGTGTGATAATAAGGCAAAAGAACTGCATAGATGTCCTTACGATGAAGAAATAACAGGAAATGAAGAATTATGTAATTGTTGCGACGACTGTGCAAGAGAGTGTGCTTGGGAAATTTAAGCCATTTTATGACCTCACAAAATAAAACCACAGGCAATAAATGTGAAGACAATGAAAAACGTCAAATGGGAATGACTAGTGTGTATATTGAAATAGAAAGGGGATATATTGAATTAGACTTTATTCCTTGTGAGGATGGTGTTGAATGGAAGGAGTGTCGAGAAGTTGAATCGTTACCATTTCCAGAAGCAATTGTTTTAAAACCTTCATGACCTCTAAAAAACAAATCACTGGGAACAAGTGTGAAGACAATGGATTTGAACATGCATGGGAAGATGTAGGAAACGATTTTAATGTAACAGTGTATCCTCCAGAACCTGTTGACAAACAAGAAACCTGCAAGAACTGTGGATTGGGAAGGGCTCATAGAAGCAAAACAAAGGAATGGATAGAATACAGTGACGGAGTTGATAGAGATGGGGTTGTTGGAGGAGATTTTACTAAAACGACTACAGATGTACCTTCTAGTGGAACAGGTGGAGGAGGTATCACAACTCTTAAGGAAATAAAATCATACTGCTCATGACCTCTAACACTACACCACCAGCAAAGAAAGAAGACAAAGATGTAAAACTTGAAGACATGCCAGATTTTTATGAACGGTTGGAAGAAATTGTCGATAAATTTAGACCTTTTTATGAATAAACCCCTTACACCAAAGGCTAAGAAGAAAGAAACTATAAAATTTGAAATGCTAGACAATGATAAATATGTAATGGAAATAAACGAAAAAGGAGAAATGAAATTTGTTCTTAAAAAACCACAAGAATGAGTACACAAAAGAAAAAGCTAACGGCTAAAGATAAGAAGTTTTTAGAAGAAAAAGGAATGATTCTTACCCTTTTGGGACGGGTGAAATACTCACATGGTGCTACGATTAAAGAAATGATGTTACATGATGCTGAGAATGAGGAAAGAGCAGACAAACGAGTTATGAGTATACTTAATAATGGATTTACACTTAACACTGATTATGCCAACTCCTAAACAAAAAACAGCGGCCAAGAAAATAGGTGAAAATAGGAGAAACAAGAAAACTTTGGGAAAAATCCTAGAGGAATCAGGATATTCAGAGCATACAACTACTAAGCCTTCACAGGTAACAGAGTCTGCAGGTTTCAAAGAAGCTGCTAAACCCATCATTCAACAATTAGAAGAAGCACGACAACAAGCACTCAATAGAATGAAACAAACTGTTGATAAGGCTTCTTATGCTGATACGACAAGAACTGCTAAGGATTTCACTACAACTATTGAATTATTAGGTGGTAAGCCCACAGTTATTACAAAGGATTTAACCCAAGAACAAGTTGACCAAGGTATTAGAGACGGCCTCGCCTACCTCAAAAAGTCTGGCGCTTTACCAGAGCATTCAGGACAAGATCCAGATGGTGAAGAAGGATCCTTTGAAGTTCGCGAAGCGGCATCCTAAACAACAGGAGGCACACGAGAGTATGAAACCTATCAGAGCATTGTTCTGGGGTAATCGTGTGGGAAAAACAGAATGGGGAGCTATGGAGGTGGTAGAGGTGTTACTTGGGACACATCCATTTATTGCTCAAGGCGATATATGGAGTTTCTGCCCGTCGTATGATGAGCAGAAGGATACAACGCAAAAGAAGCTGTTGCAGTACATACCTGAAGGTATGATTGATGAGGCTAAGAGCACATGGGTCAGAAAAGGTATCTACAAGGAAATACATCTTAAAACAGGACAAAAAGTCACATTTAAAAGTTATGAACAAGGTCGTGAAAAGGCTCAGGGAGCAGGGAAGACAATGATATGGTTTGATGAAGAACCTAGTAAGGAGATATTTGAGGAGTGTTTTGTGCGACAAGAAGCAGGAGTGGACCTATTTATCATCATGACTATGACACCTGTAAAAGGTATGACATGGGTGTATGACGATATTTACTTGAACACAAAGAATCCAGACATCTTCGTATCTACAGCAGGATGGGACGATAATCCTCACCTAGAAAAGAAGCAGAAGGCACAAATGGAACGAGGATTATCAGCACAGGCGTTGAAAGTACGTAGAGATGGGAAATTCGTGAAGATGGTAGGGCTAGTGTGCAGTTGGTTTAACAGAGATATACACGTTATAGATATGAAAGAGATACCCGAAGGAGAGACATATATGGGTATAGACTTTGGATTCTCAGCACCATGTGCCTGTTTATGGGTCAGAATTGACCGTGAGTTCAATTGGTGGATATTTGAGGGGTTCTACCGCAAAGGACTCATAACTCCCGAAATAGCGAAGCTGATACGTCAAAAAGAGGGAAGGATACCAAGAGTCACAAGAATAGCTGACTCAGCACAAGCAGCTGATATCGAACAGTTGAATGATTCAGGGATAGTTATTGAGGGCGTATCAAAGACAACAGGTACAACTAAAGAGAATTGGGATCAGTACAGAGCAAGACTTATGGAAACACAAGGACGTGTACAAGAACTTACAGGAAAACCTAAAGTCTTTATTTCTAAGGACTTAACAGACTTAAATAGCGAAGGGATACCATACAATTTCCTTGTGAAAGAGATTGAGAATTTACGTTGGGAAGAAGTTAAGACATCTGCAGGTATAGAGCAGAAGCCTGTATGGGGAAAACAACCTAATCATGCGGTAGATGCACTTACATATATTATGACTACCATAGATGAACCTACTGAACACAAGGAGCAGGTAGAGGAAAAAGGAGAATTGACAACTATGGCAGAACAGATGGATAAACTTTGGGATTGACTTGTGTACACAAATTTGATAGTGTGTACACAATGAAGATAACAACTCGCGAGCTAAGGGAAAACCTAGCTTCCTACCTTATGGCTGTACAAGATGGAGAGGTATTTGTGGTGATGAAACATGGAAAAGAGATAGCAAAACTGATGCCTTGTGTACACAATGAAGAAGTGCGTACACAACCAGAAACAGAAAGTGTACACATTCGTCCTTTAGTAGATAAAAAAGCAATAGCAGATGAAATAGTTCGCGAAGTTGAGAACAGACCGACTCCACAGACAGAAGTTCCACTCACGCAAGAATGTGATAGATGTAATATATTGAGAGAAAAATTATGGGAGTTGTATTATGAAGGAGAAGCGTTAGCGATATGCAAAGAATGTTTTGGAGGGATGATTCCACCTCATAAGTTAGAAGCGTATTTGAAGACCTTACAAAGAGTAGAAATAATTCCAAATTCACATTTATTTCCTCCTTCTAGTTTTGACATGAAGCCAAGAGGATCGTTTGATGACTTCACACCAATGCCTAAGCCAGTGAAGAAGAAGAAAAAGAAGAAATAACTTTTATCTATATTCATGAACAATAAAACTGCAAAACTCATAGGCAAATATGCACTTAAGATGAAGAAGTCCAAAAGAAGTTTGAAGAAGAACTGGAATCTTTTATCAAGGACTCAAAGGAATGAGATAAGGAAAAAATTGGAAGCAGATTTAAAACAGTTTTAGTTCTTTATTTGAAAAGTTTATGAAGAAAATACTATTTACATTATTGGCGGTATTGATCTTTTCAGGGTGTGGAGGAATGACGGATAAAGAAATGGGAGAAAAGATTCAATCATGTAAGGATAACGGACTTTCATGGGAGGAGGCTAATAATAAGATTGATTGTGATGATCCAGACACGAGTTGTAGATATACATGTAGATATTTGTTTGATGGAGTAGCAGACACATGGGGTGCTGATGGTGCAGGAGAAGACATTTCAGGAGACATTTTGACTTGTTTTCAAGAGTGTATAGAAAGGTATTCTTCTTAGCTTCTGGAAGCGTTTAGTATTTTTATTTACTGGGAAATGAACAATAGAAAATCAATTTCGGGCATGACAAAAAAGGAAATAGAAGAATTGTTCACGGGTTGCAATACTATGATGCAATTTAAAGATGGAACGTATAGTCTTGTTTTATGTAGTAAGACTGGAAGACTTTTTGAAGTTTTTTTTGGAAGAATATTAGATATGGAGTTTCCAATTGATGAACTTGTAAATAATTAGGATATTTAACCAAATAACACTATGACTGCTGCAATCATTTCACATGAAACATGTACAAATTGTGAACTCTGTGAGAAGAAGTTGAAAAAGAAGAAGGTATTTTGTGAGGGAGGAATGGATAGGATATGGTATTGCGTTGAATGCTTTGAGAGATATCCTATGTTTTACTTCTCTAAGCATACAAATCCCACTATTGTTTATTTTTCATAACACTATGAACAGAGAGATATCATTTCGGGCTTGGTATGATGGACAAATGTTTTACGATAACTCTAAGTTTGAGAACTTTCATATAACTCTTGATGGCAAGAAGTTATTTTCTCAAGACTGTCCTGATGGAGAATTTGACGATACATTCAGTGATGACATTATCTTGATGCAATTTACAGGACTCAAGGATAAGAACGGAAAAGAAATATATGAATTTGATATAATTGAAAAAGAAAGTGAAGAAGGGGAGAAATATAAAATGTTAGTTGTGTGGCATGAAGCAGGATTCAAATTAGTTCCACGAAATATTCCAGAAGGACAATGGGCTTTGCCAGAAGATATGCCACCATCATTTGGATTGTTTGAGGGACAAATGAGGAGTCAATGTGAAGTTTTAGGAAATCCATTTGAAACCCCTGACCTTTTACCAAAACAAGATGACTGAAGAAACAATATCTGTTCCTGATGGATCTGATCCTTATTCTATTAGTTGCAAACGTGGACTAGATGACAAAGTACAAGTAGCAGAACTCGACAACGGCGATATAGAATTGAGGTCAACAGACTTTGAGGCGTTGCAGGAGAAGAAAAAGTGGTATATAGAATGTGGTGCTGAGAAATGTTCTTACATACTTGATAAGGGGCTTGTTCACAAATGTCCTCATCATAAAGAAAACGGTAGATACAAAGTAAAAGACTCATGGGGAAGGCCAAGAGGAGGATATACAACAGAAGAAGGATTCGGATTTGATGACAAGATAGAATTCACAATTATCCTTAAAAAACTATAGTTGCAAAATGTTTTTAGTAGGTATATGGTAATGTCACCGACCGTATGAGTTTTAATTCATATGCCCAAAAAAGACGCAGCATTTGTACAGACTAGGTTTACGGCTATGCAAAATGCCAAAGATGATGATTTTGATGATCGTTGGGAGCGTAACAATAGACGTAAGTTTTCATTCTTAAGAAACGATGGAGCTGTTCATTTGGCTAATTCGTGGGTTGTTTGTAATGGTATCGCTGAGGAAGTAACAAATGAGTTTGATGGAAGTGTCGTATTTATTCCTACTGCAGAAAGCACAGTCAAGGAAGGATTTCAATATGACAGACTTACAAAGATATACAATCAAGAGACTAAGAAAATCAATACTGAGAAAGAACGCAAAGGAGCTATATTTGATTCTATTTGTTATGGAATTGGTGTCTTATTTGAAGGATATTTAGAGACTGATAATAAGGATGTGTTTGTAGGGTTGATGAGTCAAAGAATAGATGTGCGAGATTTCTTTATGGATGATGAGGCGACTAAGTATTATGACCCGTTAGGAATAGATGGAGCGCAAGACTGTATTAGACGTAGGAGATATAAACGTGAAGTATTTGAGAGTTTGTTTAGTAAAGAACCATTTAATGTGGCTGCTGTTAAAAACACAGCAAAAGGAGGAGGCACAGGAGATACTCGTGAAGACCAAACAGAAATCAATCTTAATGAGCAAGAACATGAATCAGACAAGATTGAAGTACTGGAATATTGGTCAAAAGATCAACATTTAATTGCTACAACGAATGGGAGCGAACTTATTTTTGATGGAAAGAATCCGTATGGCAGATTGCCATTTGTTGTTTATACACCTCATTTAGAGTTTGAGACATTATATCCACCTTCAGTGTTGGAACTAGTTGCTCCTGTATTAAAGCAAAAGGATATTAGTGTGAATATGTGGTCCAACTTGGTGAAGCTACTTTCCACACCAATCATATTCGCTGCAGACGATACTGGATTGACTGCAGGACAAGAATTACGTGGAGGAGTTCAACCAGTAGATCTAAAGAAGGGAATTAATATACAGGAAAAGATACAGCAAGTTCAACTAGGGAATGATCCAGCTTTTTTACAGCAGTACATAGCGTTTTTGAATGATGAATTTACTGTAGCGAGTGGACAAGATATAAATGCCTTACTAGCGAAACCTCAAGAACTTGCTACACAGACGAAGCAGAAAGTTGCTACACAAGTAAAGAGGCTACGAGGTATTATCACAACAATGATGGTAGACGCTGAGAGTCAAAGAGCGATGCTTAGGTCTAGAAGTATTATTCGATTTATATTTAATAAGGATAGAGACATTCTTATTAACGACTTTGCTTTAACTGCAGACGATAAGCTAAGGTCTTCAATATCTTCCCAAGCTAAAATAGAGATACAATCGAAGGATTGGGAAGGATTTGAATACAGTGTTATTATTAGACCAGCAAGTGAAGACGAGGTCACTCAGGAAGAGACAAGGAATCAATTATTAAGAATGGCAGAGATATTCTTTGAAAGTATTTTCCCTATTTTTCCAGAACTCAAAGAGAAGTTTTCTGCAGATACATTCCTGCAACAGATTATGGATACATTCCCTCAGTTAGATACGTCAGAATTGTTTGCAAAAGAAGAGTCAGAATCTAAGATTGAAGGTGAGATAGGAGAAGCCTTAAGAGGTGGAAAGATTAATGTAGGAGTGGAAGACCAAAAGACAAAAGAATCAAATATAAACACGCTTGTCTCTAAAGCCCTTGATCAAAAAGATCCATTAAAGACAAATAAAATTCTTGACCTTTTATTAAATGCCAATGCTAAAAAACCTCCTCAACAAGTTCAGGAAGCCCAAGACGTTGCCACAGCAGGTGTCCAATAAGGAAGACGCACAAGAGCCGATTTTGTCAGGCAAAGAAGGAATGCGTGTGTTAGAACAGGAAATAGATATTCTGAAATTACAAGTAAAAAAAGCACAATTAGTAAGTACATTGCAAGATTTTTCACAAGAAGATAGAAAGATGCCTTTAAAATATTCTTCTGATGCACCTGTAACATGACACATATCATTACGGAAGCCATAGGAAACAAGTCTTTATCCAATCAAGATAGAGACAATAAGAATTGGAGTGAAGATATGGATGAGGCGAGAGTATGGGCTAAACAAGGAGCTACAGAAGAACAAATATCAGAGAAGTTTGGAGGCGAAACAGCTGAATTAGCATTAGCTGCACAAGGTAAGAAAAGAATAGATTGACTTTTGTACCCATTTTATATAATACTTTAATTGTAATTTAATCAAATTCATATGTCAGATATTGATACAGCACGTGAGAGATATTCTGAGATGACAGGGAAAGATGTTCCTGCCCGTTTTAAGAATGATATTGATTGGCTTAATAGTAAAGTTATCGATGTAGAACAAGAGAACGCGAATATGGAAAAAGATAGAGGAGAAAGAATGGATAAGAAGGCTGATGAAAAAGGTGAGGAATGGAGAAAGTATAAACAACGCTTGTATAATCTTGAGAAAGGTATCGCAACAAAATGTGATGATACAAAAAGAGAGATAAACTCTCCTTCTTATGCAAGGTGTATTCCTAGTGAATGTAAAATAGTTTATCATTCTTCTGAATCTGAATAAGATTGTTCTTTTAAAAAATTAAAGCCGACCAAATAGTGCTTTTACTGTGCACAAATACTCTTGGTCGGCGTGTTTGTGCATACTAAAAGCCCTATCCTGGGCTTTTTTTGATCTTTAATTATATTGGCTATGCCAGAACCCCAAGACGATGGACCACAGTTCATTGTAGAGGGTGAAGAGCAGACTTCAGATAACAATGAAGTTGACGTTTCGGAAGAAACATCTGATGCATTGGAAGCATCTGAGTCTGCAGAACACCCTACAACACAGGAAACTGAAGAATCAGATACTTCAGTTGAAGACCTCAAAACTAATCTCGAAAAGCAGACCGAAAGCGCTCGAGACTTAGGACATGTGTCTTCAGCAACAGTTAAAACTTTGCTTGAGAAGGCTCAACAAGGTGACGAAACTGCTATTGAACTTATCGAAGGTAACGAGCGTGTTTCCGAATACGCAAAGAAAAAGTTCAAGGACGATTACAAAGAGTTTCGATCCTCAAGACGTGAGACCAAAGGCGAGTTAAACGCTGATGAAATCACTGAGAAGATTAAAACAGACCTTAAACGTGATCGTAATATAGAAGACATAGAGTCTGAAATTCGCAAGACAGGTGTCAAAAGCGATAATGAATTTGAGACTATAAAACGTAATGCAATTGCACTTCATGATGCTGGCGAAAAACAAGTTAAGAATGCTGTTTCAGCAGCGTACTTTGGTTTAAAAGGAGAATCTCCTACAACCCAACCAATTATCAAATCTGGAGGTGGTGACGTCACTACTGAAAAGAAGATAGTTATTACAGAAGCTGAAATTACAGCACTCCAATCTCAGAGTCCATATTTGACTAGAGACAATGCTATCAAAGTTGTAAAACTTGGACATGCAAATGATTCTAACTTCAAATACCATGGAACTGAGAAAAAAATTGTTATAGACGATTAGCCACATAATTAAAGAGAAAAACATTTTTATATTTTTTCTCTTTTTACAATGGCTGTTAATTTTAAAATCGTAGAAGGCCAAAACTATAAAGTTTCCACATGGGATACTGCAGCTGCTAGCACTGATATAGCTGTTGGAGATGTCGTAGACCTACTTGGAACAGGTTTTATGGCTTTCTCTACGGCACTCATCAGTACTGACGTAGGTGTTGGTATTTGTGTAGGAGCCTCTACCCACACAGCATCTGTTGCTGGTACTGTTCAAATCGCATACCATAATGAAGGTATTGAGATTGAAGGTAAGGTAACAACTGCTGCTAACCTTGCACAAGCGCTTATCGGCGATCTAGTAACACTTGATGTTAGTGGATCTGTTCAAACGGTAGATGAAGATGACACCACTACTGGTGCCATTACTATTCTGCGAACACCTGACGGTACGTTTGACTTAACAAATGGAGTACATAGATTCCTCCTTAAAGCGAATCTCTAATTTTTATTTTTTTTTTACATTAATCTATGGCTTATACAACAGGTCAAGCACCGCGAACCACTGATAAGCAACATTTTGATGCATTCAATGTAGGATACCTATCGTTTCAAACTATGTTTCAGAACATTTTTGAAGTAGTGAAATCTGATAGGGAGACTTCTGAATTTCAAATGATTGCTGGTGGGTCAACCCCTGAAGAGGTTGCACAAGGTGCTAACTTCCCAGAGACCAACCCAAAGGAAGTAGGACGTAAAGATATTACTGTCCGAGTCTTCAAGAAAAAGATAGCACTCACTCAACTTGGTGAGGCTACTGCTATCGATAAAACTCTTCAACAAGCACGTAATCTTGGTATGCGATCTAGGATCAAGAAAGATCAGATCGCAGCTTCTGTATTCCAAAACGCTTTTATTTCCACAAATGGATTTGGTATCACTATTGATGGTACTCTTAATGCACTTGTAGGAGCTACTCAGTC
>Ga0114923_10000319_pt1 | contig 40905 bp, 33 predicted proteins | sample SumtaG_FD_89578 | JGI IMG/M metagenome (GOLD analysis project Ga0114923, IMG submission 89578) | Deep subsurface microbial communities from Indian Ocean to uncover new lineages of life (NeLLi) - Sumatra_00157 metaG | ecosystem: Environmental > Aquatic > Marine > Oceanic > Sediment | place: near... | reverse complement strand
TTATTTCGCGCTGAAAATAGAATGAAGGTCAGCGAAAGATTTAAACGCAATCACTCAATTTTATATCTACCCGAAATCATATTAGAATCTAGAATTATTTTTTGAACAGAAATTCATCAGGTTTTCAATTTGCTATTAATAAATGTTAATGAATCATGTCTAATCCTAACCCCAACGATTCAGAGGTGGTAAACTCAATATTAATTCCAAAGAATTAGGAAAATAAATCTGTTTTGAAAGAAAATAATCTAAAAAAGAGAAAGAAATTAAAATTATGAAACTCAAAAGAATAACTATCGTAAAGCTATTTTTATGCTTCTTCTCATTAAAATGTATAAAATTAAATACTATTTATAGTGAATTAATTTTGATTTTAGCTTTTTACAAAATAGAAAAGAATTCTCTAGAAACTACTCTATATAGAATCCCTAAAAGTGTTCGACGATAGTTTATAATCTTTGACACTAATGTTAGAATGTTAACTTTAAATGTAATGCCGAGTAATACTATACAATAATATTTACGAAAAGAATTTTCAAAAAAAAGGTTAAAACAATATGAAAAAAAATAAATTAATTACAATTTCTATCCTAGCCTCGCTATTGCTAGTTCCTTTCATGATACCTGCTGTGAAAGCTGCTCCAGCTTCTTATGTTGGAGTGGCAGAAGAAGAGGTTTACGAATGGTATTTTGATTTAAATTTTGCTGCTTGGACTACCAGTGGGTTTTTCGCTGATGGCATGAGTGAAACAATAGGTAATCTCTTTTATACACCTCAAACCGAAAGGCTATTTGAGGTTTATGATAGTTGGGCTGCTTGGTCTCTAGACTCATCTTGGAGTGCTACTATTGGCACAATAGCTCCCGAAAATACAAGTGTCATTCTTTCAGATTGGTCTATCCCAACAAATATAACTCATACTCAAATGTGGGTGGAAGATTTTTATTGGCACATTTATGGGCCTGCCGAATTCGGTCCATGGTGGACTAGTTATTATGTCGTAAATGATTCAGCTAGTTTTGCGGAACAAAGTATATACGGTGGATTGGCATTCTCACCTATGATGATAAGATCAGCTGCATTTGCACCTAATAATATGAACTGGGCAACATTTGCAGGGTGGGCTAATTGGGGAATGGCTAACTATTTTGGCGCCGGGAATCTGTTGGCAGCAAACACTACGGTAACTGCTCTTGCTGATGGGTATTCAATGTATGTACCTGTCGCGGGTTATGAAAATAATACCAAGACTATAACTATAAATACTACCTATAATTCTGCGGGTGTTCTTAATAAATCCTCATTTGAATATGGAGCGGATATACTTTACACTTATGAATTAGTTGCATCTTCCTCTGATGGAGTAGATCCAGTAGTAACTTCTCCAAGTGATTTTCTCGTTTATTATGATTATTCCGGGGAAAATATTACATGGACAGCAACAGATGCGAATCCTGGTAATTATACGATAAAGCATAATGGAGTAGAAGTTGTAGCAACAACGCCATGGACAAGTGGTACATCCGTTGTATACAATATTACGGACGGGTTAGCAATAGGTAATCATACATTTGAAATCAATTTTAAAGATTCATATTTAAATTCTATGATTGATGGAGTAAAGCTGACTGTATTCGTTACTGATGACGATGATCCGGTTTTAACAAGTACTCCGAGCGATTTAACTGATATTGATATCGGTGATACATACCAAGAGTTCTCGTGGACAGCAACAGATAATTACCCTAGTACTTACACTATAAAACGTAATGGAACAGTCGTTGTAACAGCGACCGCGTGGACCAGTGGTACACCAATTACTTATGTTGTTGATTGGGCCTTACACTATATCATAGGTACTACTACATACGAAATTATACTTTCCGATTTGAATGGGAATACTGTATCTGATAACGTTACGATGACTGTAAATCCAATACCGACAACAACAACTCCTCCCCCTGGCATTCCAGGATTTGAACCTCTGATTATAATTGGTATTGTAACTATTGGGTCTATTGGTTTAATAGCGTTGAAAAAAAAGAAGAAGAGATAAGTAAACAACTTTAAATCTTAATTTTAATTTTTTTTTTTAATTGATTAAATTTTTATTATTCTAATATATCTGAAAAGTTTTTAGCTCTTTCTCATGATTATTTTAACTCTCTATTGTTAGCTTTAGTTTCTTTAAGTAGAAATTTCCCATGAATGGTTAAGGCTAAACCGGGTATTATGATTATAAGATATGGGATTATAAAACATATATATAATAATATTCATTGTATACAGGATCAAAATTATTCCCATTACAGCCATAGTACTCTGGATTTTCTTTACTTGACTTAAAGACTCAATATCCTATATAAGTTAACCTTATAGAAAATTGTCTAGGGTTCTTTGAGTTTTAATTTCACTTAATGTTTCAATACACTTTGGAAATCGAAAAAAAATCTTTTTCTGTAACTTCATAAGATATTAGGAAATAAAAAAAATGAATTGATAGTTCTAAAATTATTTTTTCCTTTTATTAATTACATAAATCAGAGCTATAATGATTCCCATAGAAGTAGTTAACAAAATTGGAACTTCAAAACCAGGAATCGCAGGAGTTGTAGGCAATTCTATCGAAAATTCATAAATTATATTTGTCTCATTGTCTTTTATTTGATAACCTATCCAAGCTCCATAAGTTTCACCATAAGTCCATGTTTCTGTACAATCTTCTAAGTAGAAACCTATGAGAGGAGGGAAAAGTGGAAAATCTATAACCATATCTCCAGCTTCAGCGTTATGAACAACAGCATTTCCTATATTTTGCCATTTCGGAGCCCAAGTAATTTCTTCTAAATATTGATCTACTGGAGTGGGTAATTGAGCAAAATAAAGTGCGCCATTATAGATTGTAGTATCTTGACTCCAAATTAAATTAGTCCTCCACGTAATATTTTTCGGACTATAAAAACCCCAAACATCAAAATCAGTAATATCTGGGGTGTCTCCAAATTCTCCTAAAGTCCAATCCCAGTTATCTGTTGTATAATTTACCATATCCTCACCAAGAGGAGCTACATTGAAATCAACAGCAGTAACAACAGATTTTTTTCTAGCACCAACTTGTAAAGCTCCGGAGCCAAATAATTCTTCAAAAAATGCGACATAACCTGCCCCAAATAAATCTTCCATACTTTGGGCGTTTGCTGTTTTTACTACCAATATTTTCTGATCTCCGGGTGCTCCATGAAATATGTATGTCCCAACTTGGGAACTAGCCGGTGGAGAAATCGCAATAGTAATACTTAACATTAAAAAGAAAGATATCATAAATTTTGATTTATTCATTTTAAATCATTTTTTGTTTTATATAGAAATACTTCTAATTAATCTATATTTTAACTGTTTTCTATATAAATATTCCTATAGTTTAAACTTTAATATGTCTAATTGGATTTAACGCGTAAATTAAAAATTTGTATTAAATTACTGTGTTTGAAACTGTAATCAATTGAAAAAATTAATTAACAAACGATTAGTAACTAAAATTATGAAATTCTTATCACCAGAGAATAATTTCGAAATTTACTATGAAATTACTGGACATGAAAATAATCCCAAAATGGTTTTAATTCATGGTCTTTTCTTAAATAGTGATTGCTGGCGGGAACAACTGAAAATTTTTAAAGACAAATTTTATATTCTCCGTTTTGATCTTCGTGGTCATGGGAGGACAACAAAACCAAAAAAGCGTTTTACAATTCGAAATTACATAGATGATATGTATAGTTTATTAACTCATCTGAATTGGACAGAAAATATTTACCTTGTTGGGCATTCTCTTGGTGGAATGATTGCCCTTGTATACGGGCTTGAAAATCCTTCTCATGTAAAAAAAATGGTCGTAGCAGATAGTTTTTGCTTTATTAGTCAAGAAGCAATTACAGACGTTTTAGGTAGAGTAAATAACTCCAAGCTTGAAAACTTCGCATTAGGTATAAGCAAAAGAGGTTTATCTCCTTATAATGAAGATACTGCCAAATTTGTGGAAAAGATAGTGATCGATCATATGACGAAAAAAGATTGCATTCGTGCTACTGCGGCTTCTGCTGGATTTAATGTTTGCGAAAACTTGAAATCATTAAAGATTCCAGTTTTGGTTTTAGTCGGCAAAAAAGATATTACCACTCCTGTTTGGGCAAGTGAAATGATTCATGAATGGTTACCCCAATCACAGTTAGTTATTCTTCCGGATGCAGGGCATCTAACTATTCTTGATCACCCGGAAGAGTTTAATAACCAAGTAATTTCATTTTGGGGAAATTAAGAACTTGGATATAAGAAATAATTAATTATGGTGCACCCCACCTAATTACACCAGCATTCCATGCCCAACCTATTCCGGCAGAAACAATAACAACTTTATCCCCTTCCTTAATTTTTCCATCTCTAATTCCATATTCTATTGATATTATCCCGTCATTCTGACCATTATGCCCAATATCTTCGAAATATGTGGATTGAGTGTAGGGATCAACTCCTATTGTTTTTGCAACATATTCAAATGCACTTCTTTTCATATGAAGAAGAGCTAAATAACCAATATCCTTACGTGAATAACCGGATTGCTTTAATGTACTATCAATTACCTTTACAAATGAGTCCATTGAGTATTTTTCTAATCGTTCTTTTAATCCCTCAGGATCAGGGACATCTAAGTAAATAAGACCATCTTCTACATTTTCTGAAGTAATAGGTTGAATTGTACCACCAGCGGGTATATAAACATCGTCAACAAAACGACCATCAGTAATAGCGTTAATGCTTAAAATTTCGTTTATTTGGTAATCCCCCCGGATTATTGCAGCAACTCCACTAGCCGCCAAACTAATCAAAAATCTTGATCTCGGATTTTTATAATTGATTAAATCAGAATTCCTATAACCGCTTGCTACCAATATCCTATTAATATTTGGATTTGTTTGAATTAGACTTTTTGCTATCAGCATTCCCATTAAAAAAGTTCCACATCGTTGATTTACATCAAATGCCCAAGGATTCAATGGATTTCCTAATAACTGTTGCAGTTTTATGCCATTCACAACTAATGGTCGTTCAGCATGAACCTCTCCAGCCCAAATAATCACGTCTAGATCTCCAGGGGTTAAATTTGCTCTTTTCAAAGCTTGGAAACTTGCATTAGCACCCATTTGAACTGTATGATCTCCTGGTCCTGGTACTGTTTTGCTTAATAACCCAAATTTTTCTTCTATTACTTTTTTTGGAATTCCCGTTTCTTTAGAAATATATTCACTAGTATGTCTTTCCTTTGGAAGATATACACCCCATGCCTCCAGTCCAACTGGTCGATAATTCAATTTTTTTCACCTACCTAAGTTCACGTTTTAAAATTTTCCCAGCGGCGCTGATTGGCAAATCTTCTTTTATTTCGATATACTTTGGAATTTTATATCTTGCTAATTTTGGTAGGAGGTAATCTCGAATGTCATCTGTAATAATTTCTTTCCCAGGTTTTAAAGTAATGAACGCTTTACCAACTTCCCCCCATTTCTCATCAGATACTCCAATAACTGCAACTAAATCGATTGATGGATGTTTATATAATAGCTCTTCAATTTCAACTGGATATACGTTCTCCCCTCCACTGATATACATTTCCTTCTTACGCCCTACAATATAATAATAACTATCTTCATCTTGCTTAGCTAAATCGCCTGTATGTACCCACCCATCTGGTTCAATTGTTTTTTTAGTTTCTTCAGGTTCATCCCAATATCCTGAAAAAATATGGGGTCCTTTTAGAAGTAGTTCCCCCACATCTCCTTGTTTAACAATCATGTTAGTCTTTGTGTCAATGATTTTCATATCACAATGAAAAACCGGGATCCCTACAGATGTTGGTTTTTGCTTGATCTTACTCTCCGGTAAATAGAAATTATTAGGTCCAACTTCAGTTAAACCGTATCCCATTTTAAAAAACTTATCTCTTGCCCAATATTTCTCCATAATTGCTACTGGGCACGGTGCGCCCCCAGATATGAAAATCTTTACTGATGCAAAATTGGCAGAATTAAAATTTGGACTATTTGCCATCAGGTGATACATCGTTGGAACACCAACTACAATAGTACAATTCTGATCACCAATTATTCTTAAAGATTCTTCGGGATTAAAGTCTCCCATCAGTATTGTTTTGGCTCCTAAATGATAAAAAGGCACTAGTAAAACATTCCAACCTCCTGTATGAAATAGTGGAAAGAAAAGGGGTTGTATATCATCTGAGTTTAAGCCCCATGAAAGTATTGTATTAACAGAATTCCAAAAAATAAGCCTATGAGAAAGGATAGCACCCTTTGGTAAACCTGTTGTTCCACCTGTAAACAAAATAAGATGGGGATCCTCAAAACTAATGGATAATTTTTCAATTTCAGATTTTAAGGCTTTATTCATTAATCCTTGAGAATTCGGATCTCCATGGATTGATTTTTTACCCAATACTACGTTATCTTCAATTATATTTTTGTTTTTAATCTCTAAGGCTTGAGATTCTAGTTTTGGTTCATAAAAAAATATTGAGGGGGTTGTCTTTTTAATAAGATAATCTAATTCTTGAATGGATAATCGCACATTAAAAGGAACAAGAATTGCTCCTATTTTTCCCGTTGCTAAAAACAGATCTATACACTCAATCCTATTAGTTGAAAACATAGCAACACGATCTCCTTTAGATATACCGTGATCTAATAGAACATGGGCTAATTGTCTTGTTCGAATATTAAGATCACTGAATGTGTAATTTTTTTTTTCAATATTATCAAAAATTGCATAACGATTTGGTGTTAGACTTGCACGACGTTCCGCCCAATCACCAATCCATGAAAATTCTCCAGCTTTAATCGTTATGAAAACCACCTAAACGGCTCTGTATATGGGCCATTTTCTCCACACATATGCAAACAAGATTTCAATCCAGAGAAACCATAAAACAAATGGCGTAGGATTCATCCTCCAGAAATTTATATTATCTCCAAAAATAAATGGGGATAATAGATAATAACCGATAAAACTCAATGTTCCAATAACCATAACTAGCAAAAATCTAAAAAGAAAATTCTTCCATTGAGGAAATTTTTTTGGCCAGTTGTCGAAGAATAAAGATACTAACACAACAGCACAAATGAGAAAAATGGCATAAGTAATACTCATCATATACCAACCTTTAAGTCTAGTTACAGCATCGGGTGGTGTTCCACCAATGGCTACAAAGAAAGGATCGAAAATATTTTTAACAATAACATCAGGGAAAAAATAAGAGATTAATAGACCTAATACTGTGCAAGATGCAAATGCGATCAACCCTATAAATGGTTGTTTTTTAGCCAATTTACTCCATGGCCAATATTCAAATGCCATAAGGGTAAGTAGAGAAAAAAAAATCAACCATTGGGTCCATCCAAGTGAAAAGGCGTAACTGGGAAAAAAAGTAATTGGTTTAATTGCTGAAGCTTCAGAGGAAGCCATAGGATTTCCTGCTGGAATAAATAGTAAGAACCAAACAATTAGGGTTATTGTGTTACCAATGAACCAAACAATTATACCTCGTTTTGGTTGTTTTACTTTAAAAAAAGGCCAGTACATTGTACCAGCAACCCAAAGAACCCCAAAAGAAAAACAAGAACCGCTTAAAGCACCGAATATCGATGCCCCAACAAACCAAGCTATATAAGAGTTTGGATTTTGACCTGCATAAATTGAATTAAATAAAGGTAAAAATACAAGAACGAAAAGGCATATAATTACACCATTAATAGCAGTTCCTACAAGACCTACTTTCCAGGGTGTTTTAAACCAATTATAATAAGGCCAATTCTCAAACCAAATAGCCCACATTACACCAATTAATCCAAATCCCCCTATTACAGTTGCCCATGCTGTAACTTCCATTTCATACGAGGGTAAAGGATTATGCCAACGGGGATCAAAAAATATCCACCATGTGACTAAACTTATTATAAACACTATTAAAATTGAAAGAATACCGGCGATAGGTTGCTTGTATCGAGCCATCACTATCATTGGCGCGTCCTCAGCTGAGGGAATCCCGACTTTTTCACCTGCAAGAGCCATATTGATCACACATTTATAGTAAATTTTATAATTAATTTGAAAGTAACTAATTATGTTATTTTCTTTATTTATTTTAAATCCATTTTAACTTTTTAAATTTTGATAATGGGCTTAAGGAATTTCAAGGTTTAAATGAGTATAAAGTTTACAAAAAACCAAAAATTTTGAATATTGCTTATCCTTTAAGTTAAAAAGTATTTTAAGGTAGTATATTAGTTAAGTGTCATGCGGTTTCTTTTTACATATAAGGTGAATGTTACATTTAAATATTATGCCATTTAGATATAATAAACAAGATTTTTCTAAAACAATTTTTCAAAAAAAGGTTAAAAACAATATGAAAAAAAATAAAATAATTACACTTTCTATCTTAGGATTGCTATTATTCATTCCATTTATGACGCCCACTAGAGCTGCACCTGCTTCCTATGTTCCTGTAGCAGAAGAAGAAGGTTATTTCTGGGAATTAAGTAATTATAACACCAATATATTAGGTCAATTTACCACAGATAATATGAGTGCTGTGATAGGTGAAATCTTTTCCACACCGGCAGAATGGCAAATAAGCAAAGTTTATACCGATTGGTCTACATCAGGTGCCGCCCCACAATCAGGCTGGCCTCTTACCGTTAAAGCCATTTTACCCGAAAATACAAGCGCCTTACTTTCTGATTATTATATCTTTGATAATATAACTTATACACCAGTCTTTTTGGGTACCGGATTTTTTGTTATCAATTACTGGGGATTAGGGTATGATCTCGCCTACGACGATACTTGGTATATAGTAGATGATACAGCTAGCTTTGCAGCGCAGAGTTTATATAGTGCATCGGCATTTTCTCCTTATACATTACAGGGGGTTCCATTTGGACCTAAGAATATAAACTGGACAGAATTTGTTGCGTTGGCTAATTGGGGAATGGGTGGCTTTTGGACAGGGGATGCTGTAAACACTACAGTAACTGAATTAGCTAGTGGGTATTCATTGTCTATACCTGCATTAGGCTTTGGAAGTAATAGCCTGCCTATAACTATAGATGTTACCTATACTACTGATGGTATACTTAATAATTACACATTTAATTATGGGGCTGATACGCTTTTCTTTTATGAACTAACTTCATATGATTTTGATGCATTAGATCCAGTAACAACTTCTCCAAGTGATCTTTCCGTTTTTAATGACTATACAGGAGAAAGTATTACATGGACAGCAACAGATTTGAATCCTGGTAATTACACGATAACGCGAAATGGAACAACCGTTAAAACAACAACTCCATGGACTAATGGTTCAGCAGTTACTTACAATATTACGGATGGGTTAACATCAGATACCATTCACGCATTTGAAATCACTTTTGCAGATACAGGTGGTAATTCTATATCTGATACGGTATTGATGACTGTAACCACTGATACAACGGATCCTGTTATAACAGTCGCTCCGAGCGATATCACTCATACTCTCGCAGTCGGGGAGGTCGGAGAATCGATTTCATGGACGGCAACAGATGCGAACGCGGGTACTTACATTGTAAAAGTAAATGGGACAATTGACGTTTTAGCAACCGCATGGGTAAGTGGTACTCCAGTTAATTACTACGCTTCTTATGTCCCGGGGGTTACTACTATTGAAATTACTTTTACAGATCTTAATGATAATTCTGTATCTGATTCTGTTACAATGACAGTAAGCGGAATACCATCAACAACTACTCCACCTCCTGGCATTCCAGGATTTGATCCTTTAATTGTCGTCGGAATCACCGTTATTGCGTCTATTAGCTTAATAGCATTTAAAAAAAGGAAGAAATGAGCAGTAAACTTAAAATTTAAATTTATTAAAATTTTTAATTTTTTTTTATTTTATCTTAAAAATTGGAGAAATAATTGTTAGCTGATTTTAATTTATCATCTGAAATGAAATAAAAAAGAACTAAATTATCTTTTAATCAAGTTCTCATAACAAAATTATTATAAAAAGCGATCAAGTGTTCTTTGAGTTCTAATATAGTTAATTAACTTGCTACTCTTTTTCCAGTGTTTAAACTCAACAATAAAGCCTTCTGCCATTTTCTTAATTGCATCATTAAAATTATCCAAAATGGTTGGCGTGCTTGTCCACATTGCATTATTAACCGTTTCCCTTATCACCCAGACTCCAAGAGGTACTACGTATCCTCCACTAACTTCTCGAAATATCAAAACTCTTGCTTGCTTTTTTATTTTATACAAATATTCACATACGGATTTTCTTGCTGCATAGTAGGCACCAGTTATATTACTTGCATAATTTTTTCTACCTTCGTAAAATTCAAAGTCAGTCATTATTTGGGGTTGTAAATTTCGATTATCCCCATCAAGAGAAACATTCCATAATGTATTTGGGGCCCATACTTCATTCATTTCATATATAAACTTCCCTGGAAATAACAAAATTTTGAAATGATTATCAAGATAAGTGGCTTCAAAAATCTGGAAATCGTCTATTTCTGGAAAATCTTTAATTTCCTTAATCAAACCTTTTGAAATGATATCATCAACAGCTGTTATCGACCACCGGGTAGGTACAATCCTACGCCTTTTCTCCTCACCAAGCAATCCTGCCGAAAATATTCTTTTTATTGTAGATTCTGGCACATTTCCTTTAAAATAAAGATGTTCTGACACTGCTTCGGTTGCTGTTAAATCGATATCTGATACGCAATAATCAACTTTGGGATGAACTTTAGTGTTTTCTGTTATGGTGATTTTTTCTGTTATACCAGAAGGTCCCATAGGTAAAGAGTGATTATCCATCATCATGTGTAAATTCATTTTTGATAATTTTGTTTCTGTATCTACGGGTTGGGCTGCCATTGATAATTCCTGAGATGTTTCTAATAGTTTTTGGGTTTTTATTGAAGGTGTATTTTTTCGATTACTTCGACCAATAAACACATTTGTTTTGAAGTTACTCCTAACTAAACTGCTCCTATAACGTATTATATCAACCATTTTCTTTCCAAACCATAACTCTGGAGCATCAAGAATATGTGAATCTTTTATATTAAGTCCAGTTTCAAATTCTTGATAGGGTACTAATGGTCCTAAATACACATTTGGATAACTAAAGTGTCCTACAAAAAATCCGGGAGGACTTGCTCCAAAAATCTCTACATTTCTCTCAGTTTTATTTAATTCAAAGGGAACCATAGATTTTAAAACTGATTTCTTTAATAAAATAGGACACGTCTTTTTTCCGCAAAGAAGTCTTCCTCCCTTGCACCTCAAACAAATATTTTTTTCTGTCGGTGGTCTAACCAATCTTTTTTTACTCGAAAATTTATTAAATTCAAAAGTAACTGTTATTCTCTATTATATAAAAGGTAATAGAGTTTAAATTTTTAATATTTAAAAAATTTAAATTAATAAAAAAATTCATAAAAATTGGTGAAAAAAATAACTCAAAATAACAAAACGAATATTTATTATTTTTCAGGCACAGGAAACTCATTACACATGGCCAAGTGCCTTAAAGAAAAGCTTGATGAGAGTGAACTTATACCGCTTGCGGGTCTTGTTAAGCAAAATTCTATAAAGGCAACATCAGAAAAAGTAGGTTTTATTTTTCCAGTATATAATTACGGTATACCCAATGTTGTCCATAATTTTGTTGAGAAGATTGATTTAAGTAATACAAAATATATTTTTACTCTTGCTACTGCTGGCGGACCTGGTAAACAATTAATAATACAACAAATGAATGAGTTATTGAAACCAAAGAACAAACAACTTGATGCAGCATTCATAATAAAGATTTTTTCAGCCTATATAATAACATCCTACGACGTCCTACATCCAAAAGAAAAAAGAGAAAGGAGAATAAAGAAAGCAGAGTTAAAACTCGATGAAATTGCTGAAATGATTCGGAATAATACGCAAGGAAGGAGAACTAAACGCACTATTCTACCAAACATGAGAGGTTCATATAAATCTAATATGGAAAAGATACACGCTGAAGATGAAAATTACTATTCAGATGATAAGTGTAATGGTTGCGGTATCTGTGAAAAACTCTGTCCCGTCGATAATATTAAGCTCGTAAATGAGAAGCCTGAGTGGCAGCATAAATGTGAACAATGTTTACGTTGTCTCCATTATTGTCCCCAAGAAGCTATCCAATATGGGGAACATACTTTAGATAGGGAGAGATATAATCATCCTAATATAAAATTGAAGGAATTTCTTAATGAAAAACAAGTATAGTCAAAATAAAGCGATCCTTGTTGAGGAATACTTATGAACGAGATTGAATACACAAAATCCGGGCTTATGAAAGCGATTATCTGGACAAAATACGGATCACCTGAAGTGTTGGAACTTAAGGATGTAGAAAAACCTACACCCAAAGATAATGAAGTCCTAATAAAAATACATGCCTCAACAGTAACAATGGGAGATTGTGAGATGCGAAATCTCAGATTCTCGCGCGCGTTAAAGTTCCTCATGCGATTAGCAGTTGGTATCAGAAGACCAAGAAAAAGATTCTCTATATTAGGACAAGAATTAGCTGGGGAAATTGAAGCAGTTGGTAAAGATATAAAAGTGTTTAAGAAAGGAGACCAAGTTTTTGCTTCTACCGGTTTTCATCTTGGTGGATATGCGGAGTATGTGTGTCTACCTGAAGAAAGTAAGGAAGTGTCGCTAGCGTTAAAACCGACCAATATTTCATATGAAGAAGCTGCTGTAGTTCCTGTTGGGGGTCTTGAAGCATTGTATTTTCTTCGAAAAGCGAATATTCAGAAAGGACAAACAGTACTTATAAGTGGTGCCTCTGGTAGTATAGGTACAATTGGGATACAACTAGCCAAGTACTATGGGGCAGAGGTTACTGGGGTAGGCAATCCCAAAAGCTTAGAAATAATGAAATCTATAGGAGCCGATAAAGTAATTGACTACACTAAAGAGAATTTTACCGAAAAAGGTGAGACTTATGATGTTATTTTTGATGTCGTAGGAAAAACTTCATATTCTAGTTGTATAGATTCTCTAAATAAAAATGGAACCTACCTTATAGCCAACCCAAAGATCTCATTGATTAATCGAGAGAAACGGGCTTTAAAGAAAAGCGATAAGAAAGTAATAAGTGGGAACAAGGAGTTCGTTGATAGAAACGAAGATTTACTCTTCCTCAAGGAGCTTATTGAGGCAGGAAAGATAAAATCGGTTATAGATAAACGATATCCCTTGGAACTAGTTGTTGAGGCTCATAAATATGTTGAACAAGGACAGAAAGTTGGAAATATTGTAATAACTATAGACTGAAGTTAGATGAATCCAATCCAAGTATAACTCTTTCCATATTAGTGAACAATTTCTTACTAGAACCCTTTTGAACCATTTTTCCACAGCTTTAAAATCCTTTATTTTAAATTCTGCATTAAATTTAAATATAAAAATTTAGAAATAAAAGTAGTAGAAAATTATAATATTAAAATCAAAAAACCTTGTTAAGGAATACTTATGAAAGCGATTGTATATACCGAATATGGTGGACCAGATGTTCTTCAGCTCAAGGAGATAGAAAAACCAACTCCCCAAGACAACGAAATACTCGTGAAAATTCATGCGACAACAGTAACAAAGGGGGACGTGACATTTCGAGATGGCTTTAAAAGATTCAATCCCGTGACACGGTTCTTCGCGCGATTAATGTTTGGTCTTAAAGGTCCTAAAAAAGTAAAGATATTAGGGCTTGAGTTAGCCGGAGAAGTTGAAGCCGTCGGTAGAGATGTTAAACTATTTAAGAAAGGTGATCAAGTTTTTGCCTCTCCTGGTTTTCGTTATGGTGGTTATGCTGAGTACATATGCTTTCCTGAAGAGACTGGCAAAGGAAGGTTCCCAAAAGATGGGATGGTAGCACTAAAACCTACCAACATGACCTTTGAAGAAGCCGCCCCTGCTGCGGGTGGGGGGATAACCGCGTTAATTACACTTAGACAAGCAAATATCCAGAGCGGACAAAAAGTCCTTATTTATGGAGCATCAGGAAGTGTAGGTACATATTCAGTCCAGCTTGCAAAACACTTTGGGGCAGAGGTTACCGGGGTTTGTAGTACCACTAATTTAGAAATGGTGAAATCTCTGGGAGCTGATAAGATAATTGATTACACAAAAGAGGATTTTACCGCAAGCGGTGAGACCTATGACGTTGTTTTTGATGCAGTATCCAAATTTCCGTCTTCAAAAGCTAAGAAGGCTCTAAAGAAGGGAGGAATCTATCTTAATGTTAATTAACATTCCGGTAATGGAAAAGATTTAAAAGTTGAAGATCTCCTCTTTCTCAAGGAAGTTATTGAAGCAGGAAAGCTTAAATCAGCCATAGATAGACGCTACCCGTTGGAAGAAATTGTGGAGGCTCACAAATATGTTGATAAAGGACACAAAAAGGGAAATGTTGTTATAACCTTGTAGGAATCCTTATGAAAGCAATTATATTGACTAATGAAGAATATAGATGAATTACAGACTGACTGGATAAAGCTAGTATCAAAGATTTCTGATGATGAAGATCAAATCCGTGATACTTTTGATAGAATTGTTCAATTTTATAACTCCGAAGGCAGATATTATCATAATTTAAGTCACATAGGATATATGTTGACTGAAGCTGGAAAACTAAGCACGATACTTAATGATTATGATTCATTTCAATATGCAATTTGGTTTCACGATGTCATATATGATACAAAAAGAAGTGATAATGAGGAAAAAAGTTCTGAATTTTCCGAGAAATTTCTCAAAAATATAAATTATGATGTAGAAAAAAACAAGAAAGTAAAAAATTTAATTTTAAAAACTAAAAATCATTCTCACATCGATTTAAATGAAGATTATGACACTCAGGTTTTTCTAGATTTAGACCTTTTAATACTCGGAGCAAATAATGAATTATACCGAAAATATGCTGAAAATGTTAGAAAAGAATACTCTTTTGTACCAGATAAGATTTATGCTGAAGAAAGAATTAAAATTTTAGAAGTTTTTCTAAATCAAGGATGTATTTTTAAAACAGAAAGATTTCGGAAACAATTTGAGCAGAGGGCTAGAAAAAATATACAATCTGAAATCAATACTCTTGAACATTTGGAAATTTAATTTAACGATTGTTGAATTAATAAGTATCCATATGCTAATTTCTGGTTTGAATTATAACATAATGCTAAATTCTTTTTAATAGATTAATTCGTAAGTTGTATTTGTAAGTATTGAAGGATAAGAATATATTGGTGTAGTTTATTATATAATAAGATTAAAAATATTGATCCCACTAATATTAAAATCATTCTTTATCCGAAAATAAGAAATCTATCATTAGAAAAGCATTAAACATCAACAGAACATGACATCATGAATCGCGTGGAAGTTTATATTATAGCCAAAGATGCAGGTATTTTACTAAACAAATACTCAATTGTTGATTTTGGAAAATCTGATAAAGATCAATTAATGTCAGGATTCTTATCTGCTCTCAATAATTTTGTCAAGGAGTTAGATTTTCCCGCTGGAGTGTCATTAATTAGATCAGGGCACTTAGAAGCTCGATTTAGTCCAGGAGAGTATGTTTTTTCGGTACTAATTATTGATTACCAAATTCCATTAGGGTCATCGACTGAGTCCATTTTAAGCGGTCTTGCCGAGGAAATTAATCAAAAGTTTGAAACAAAATATAATGACATTCTAAAAAAACAAGTTAAATCAAACAAGTTTGAAACAAATGCCTTTAACGACTTTTGGAAAGATATCGATCAAATAATCGATAAATATGGTGAAGAATCATATGAATTGTATCAAAAGTTGGCATTAATTGAGGCGATGTATGCGAAAGTACCGCAAAAATGGTGTATTCCTATGATTGAGCAAATAGGGGCTGGAGAGCGAGTTGATATTGTGAAAAATATCCCAGAAACTTATCATAGAAACTTAAAGGGAGCTATTCAAAAAGTTAATCACAGTAGTAAACCAGTATGGGAAATCTTTGCTGTGTCGATGCTTGATCCTAATTCTTTTTAGCTATTAATAAAGTATGTTTTTAAATCTCATCCTGAGATAATATTAAGGAAATCGATCATATTCTAAATTATGATAATTCATTATCTTTCTGGTCATTTCTTTAAAACTAAGGTTGATGTTCTCATTCTCTTTTGAAGACGTCTTAATAAACTCTTTTTCATTATGGTTCTCAAGGAACCGTTCTATGATTAAATCGTCTATTTTGAAATTCTTTTCAGAACCATACGCTAAATCACTTTTAGTTCCCACCAGTATTTTAGGACTATTCTGAAGTTTAAATTGAACTATATTATCATACCACCAATCTAATTTAATAAGAGATTCCATGTTTAATAGATCAAATACCAAGAATATTCCATTCGCCCCATTTATATAATAACCAAACAACGTTTTGAACTGAACTTGGCCTCCAAAATCCCAAATTGATAACCGAGCAAAAACTTCTTCACCTTTAACGATAATTGGGATATCATAAGTGTAGAAATCTATTCCCACAGTCAATTGAGTATTAGCATTAAAAGCATTAAAGCATAATCGTCTGGCAATACATGTTTTACCAACACCACCACTGCCAATTAAACAGATCTTAAATACATAACGAATGAGTTTTTCTTCCATCATCCACCTCAACGACTTCGGTTAACATAAGAATATTTTAGAATTATTCTCTAAGTAGAATATTTTTACTACATAAATCAATAGAAATAAATCCAATATTTATATGTATTATTTTCAACTAGATTTGGATCATATTTTATCAATTGATCTTATGTCATGATTACCCATATTATAAATCATAAACTAAATTGTTTCCGAATAAAGTTTCCTATACGATCTATAGATTGCTGTACTTCTGGGATGGCAAGATCTAAATTTTGGTGGACATGAGGCATATCTGGGTAAACATTTAATGTAACATTTACACCCGTTTCTTTGGCACGTTGGACAAACTGTGTGTCTTCAGAATAAAAGACTTCCCAGTCTCCTACTTCGATTAATAGTGAGGGTAAGTCATGCAAATCAGCATAAAAAGGGGATACATAAGGATCATGAGGATCAATTCCAGAAGCACCTATATACATTTCTGCACTTAGTGCAAGTCCTTCATGTGTTAATACAACATCTTTTTCTTTTCTTGAATTATACGATTCTCCTTCAAACGCCAAATCTAGCCATGGAGAAAGCCCTATTGCTGCTTTTGGTAATAATTGTCCTAAATCTCTTAACTTCAAGAGGGTGGCAATTGTTAACCCTCCTCCTGCGGATCCCCCCCATATAATTATATTTTCTGGTTTATAACCTTCTGATAAAAGCCATTTATAGGCATTAACCGAATCATTTAGCCCAACAGGATAAGGTCTTTTGGGTGCCAATCCATAATTTAACATCAAAACGGGGATTTTTGAAGCATTTCCCACTCTATAAGGAAGAAGTACATTTCCGGGCATCTTTATACTTCCTCCTACATAAGCTCCTCCGTGTAGGTGTAGTAAAACATGCTCGTGGTCTTCTTTTGCTTCGGGAACTATAATCCATCTTGCTGGGACCTTACCGATATTTATGATTTCCGTGTTTACATCATCCGGGAAGGGTAGTTTAGTTGTTTTTATTATAAAATAACTATAATGTCTCATAAATTTTGGATCTTGTTTAATATAAGCCTCATATGGGTCAATATTTAAATCGCGTTTTATATTGTCCCTTCCTATTTCCTTTATATAAGCTTCAACATTTTCGATCATTGCCAAATTGTTTTGTATATAATTTTCTTTTACATCTGAACGAAGCTTACTTCTTTCTAAGAATTTAACGACGTCTTGGAAATGAGCTTTCATTTCTGGGGAAAAATTTTCTGATTCGGTATATAACAAAAATATCACTCTAAGCTGTATTATTCTGTTTTTGAGAAGAAAAATATTAGATAATAATTAAATTTTATAATAAAAAGGGTATTATAATTTTCTACATAAAAGTTCCCCTTTCCCTATTGGGACTATAAGGGCATCTACTCGATCATCATTCAAGGCTTTATCCAACATTGGTTTTAAGGTTTCATAATGATTAGTAGCATTATCTGCTATTAATATTCCCCCATTAACCATATTTGGAATTAATAGATCATAACAATCTTCATAAATTTCTTTTTCCGCATCTAAAAAACAAAAGGCGATGTTTGAATATTTATTTATATGATCTCGTGCGTCACCTTCAATCAATTCAATGTAATCCTCCATGCCTGTTTCTTTAAAAGTTTCTTTTGCTAATTTTACTTTTTCATTCAATATTTCAAAAGTTGTTATTGTATTTCCTAATAATTTGCAGGCAAGGGCTATCCATAGAGTCGAGTAACCTGCACTCGTTCCAATTTCAAGGAATTTCCCATCAGGTGCAGATGCTGCTAAAATTGAAAGAAACTTTCCAGTTTCAGATGGAATTTGACGTAATCTCTCTAAACGTGGTGTTCCGTCAAGTCTATCCTTTGAATCAATATCTTCAAGGAATTTCATTCTTTTAGTAATAATATCGGGTAAATCATGAAACATTTATAATCCTCTTTAACAATTAATTATCTTATCTTAAATTATTAATTCATATTTTTAATAATCTGAATGAATGAATCATTGTAATAACAATATTCTACCCCAACAAGGGTAAAATTCAGAAATATGCAGCTGATTATTTCTAACAAAATATTCTTTCTCTCCTCCTTGTTCTAATATCTCTACAAATCGAGAATCCTCTAAATTTTGATTCCACAAAGGAATAGTCTTTTCAGTTTGTTCAATGCTAATATTTATTATTATTAAAATTGTCTGTTTTGTAGAGCGCCTGATGAATGCTAAGAAGTTATTATCAGCAAATACAGGCGTAAGATCTCCATGGGTTAATGCATGATTATTTTTTCTTATCAGTATGAAATTTTGAATATTTCTTAGGATTTCACTACTTATTGAAGGCCATTCATCACAAGATTTAGGCATCGGTCGCCTTACGTCATCATCTGATTGCTCTGTTTTAACTCCCTTGATTCCAATTTCATCACCATAATATATTTTCGGAATACCGTTTGTAGTAAGAAGGAATAAAAACACAGGAAGTATATACCTATCATCCTTCAAAATAGAACGAATCCTCGTACAATCATGATTTCCTAAGAAGTTTAATAAAGCAATATTTCTGAACAAGCCCCATTCTTGATGAAAAGATCTCTCTAAAACGGATTTAAGCTCATACATATTATTGGAATTAATTGAGCTCCAAATTGATTTATAAATTTGGTATCCCGTCCCAGCGTCTAATAATTCTGGACCCACCCATTTATCATAAGGACCATGAATCATTTCTCCGATTAATAGACAATCAGGCTTGGCTATCTTGCATACTTGTCTGAATTTCCGCCAGAAATTGGTACCAATAAGATAAGCTACATCTAAGCGCCAACCATCTATTCCAATTTCTTCTAACCAATATCTGGCAACAGAAAAAATAAATTCCCTTACATCCTTTTCATAAAGGTTTAACTTAACAAGTTCATAATATCCCTCCCAATTTTGATAATCAAAACCATCGTTGTAGGGGTTTTCTCTTGAGAAATCAACAAAATGCCAATGTTGACGCCAAGATTTTTCCTTATAAACTTGAATGTCTTTAAAAGAATTAAATTCTCTACTTACATGATTGAAAACTCCATCAATGACAACTCTAATACCCATATCATGAAGTTCAGTAGTAATTTGTTTAAACAAAATATTAGTTCCTAAACGATGGTCTATTTTCATATAATCTATCGTATCATATCCATGAGATACAGATTCAAATAAGGGTCCAAATTGAATCACATTAACTCCTAATTTTTGAAAATGATCATAAAAATCTCTAATTTCTGCTAAACGATTAAGTATACCTCTCTCATCTTTACCATATTTTGGAGCTCCAAAAAAACCTAAAGGATATATATGATATATGATGGCATTTTTTGCCCATTCAGGAATATAGTTAAGATGTTCCATTAATGAGTTAAACCATCTTCAATTAATCAACTTATCAATATTTTTTAAATAGTTAATGTTTATATTTTGAAAGGTAAATACTATATTAAAATATCATGTCTAAAGAGCCAGTAGAAGGAGAAAAGCAGATATTTTCTTGGATCAATAAACAAGGAATAATGTGGAAGTTTAAATTCTATGGTTTTTTTAAAAACCTTAAGTTTTTTGAGCCCTACTTGATAATAATTTTCCTTTCATGGGAAATAAACTTATTCCAAATTGGAATTTTAATAGCAATTCAAGAAGTAATAACTTTCATTTTTGAAATTCCTTCAGGGATGCTAGCAGATACAAGAGGAAAGAAAACCGAGCTTTTATTTTGTTTCATATTTTACATTATATCATTCATTTTTTATTTTATGGGTCCAGCTTATATTTTTTTGATATTTGGAGCTATGCTATTTGGATTAGGGGAAGCTTTCCGATCTGGAACCCATAAAGCAATGGAAATGAAATGGATGGAGAAAAATGATATTCTTCAATACAAATCCTTTGTATATGGTACAACGCGATCCTATAGTTTGTATGGTTCAGCAATCTCAAGTGTTTTATCAATAATTCTTATTCTTAACATTCCCGCGAATAGATGGATTTTTTTGATAACTATTATTCCTTACGTAATAGATTTCGTGTTGATAGCAACTTATCCAAGTTACATGAATGAACACTCCCCGAAGAAAAGTAGTTATTGGAAAGATTTTATAGCTGCATTTAAAGGATTAAAAATTGTGGTCACTGATAGTCGCCTAAGAAAAGGTTTACTCTCTATGTCATTTTATGACGGGATTTACAAATCGTTAAAGGATTACATCCAACCGATAATAAAGCTATTTATTACTATCTTGTTGGTGAACTTTGCATTAACCACTTCACCTTTGGAGGAAGAATTCTTTTTAACCTTAATTTTAGGCTTAATCTATGCTTCCTTTTATCTCGTTTCATCCTACTCATCTAAAAAAGCCTATTTCATTCAAAAAAAAGTAAAATCTTCGAAATTTGCCATGGACTTGATATTTTATATTTTCGCAATACTTATTTTAGGGGAGGCTATTTTAATTTGGTTTCAGATCCCTCTTTTAATAATTATCTTTTATTTATTTATATACATCTTTTACAACATGCGAAGACCCATTGCTATTGATTTTCTGGGTGATTTAATGAGTAAAGATCAGAGAGCTACAATTTTGAGTGTAGAAGCATTGCTAAGATCCATTCTAGTTATTATTTTTGCGCCACTATTTGGATACTTAGCTTTAGTTTTTTCAATTGGAGTGTTGTTCCTGTGGATAGCAATCTTCAGTTTATTTTTAAATTTCTTCCTATTACGAGGAGATTAATACAAATAAAATTGAAAGTGAAATTACAACCTAAAAATAGCTTCTATGGATAGTATATTAAAATAAAAGCGTATCTAATTATCTTTTAACTTTGAGTTAATAACTCTATTAAAGCCCTTGGAATCTCTTTATAGTCACTTACAGCATAGAATTTTCCCCTTCCAGCTTCTGCTATCTCTTGACATGTCCTAATCCCTTGAGCAGCATCATTCTCAGCTGGCATACCAATAACATGTAATTTCGGATAGCGCTTCGCAATTTCAGTTGGATTTTTTCCTCGATTAAATACCCCATCTGAGATTAATATCCCAAACCGGCTCTTTCTCGATTCTCTTGTTTTATTTAATTCTTTTAATCCCTTTTCAAGACCTAAGTGAATATTAGTAAAACCAACAGCTTCAGAATCTAAAATTTCATCTATAATTTTGAGGGATGATTTTTGTTGGTTAATTTTTTTTAACGCCATTGCATTTGAATTGAATAAAACTATAGCATAATCTTCTTTTTCCATATTATATGCTAAAACTGAGGTTGTCAGGGCGGCATTCAACAAAAGACGGCCATACATACTCCCACTAGTATCCAAAATCAGCACAACTTTCCTCTTTTGTCGTCTTCTTACAATTCCATAGATATCTTTGTAATCTATAATTTTTTCATGAATCTTTAAGGGATTATGTTGGATAGTTTCATCCAAACTAAATTCTGGCATTCCAATTTGGTAGTATGGAACTGATTTTTTATATTTCCCTCTTATTCCCTTACTAGTTATCTTCAATGATAATTTTAATATACTTTGGCGAGCAAGACGTCTAAAAATTGACTTATACTTTGTTGATATAGGACGTCTGATAAAGAAGTAAATTTCTGGCATAAAATCACCTGCTTCTTTAATCTTTTCAGAGAAGAATTTTACCCCCTCTTCAGTATCCAAAATGTCAGTTGCAGCATACACATTAGATTTTAAAAGACCCATCACAGCATCTAAATTATCGGATTGCATTGCTAACTGAGTTAATCTTTTAATTGTCTTATAATCAAGAGTGTTGGATAGGTGTTTATAGTAATCTGGTTTTTTCCTTTTTTTCCGAATTATTTCATACTCTAAAACATCTTCATTTTGCCTACTCTTAGTAAGTCGAACATGCAGATTTTTCTCATTCTCGTCTGATCCTTCCTCAGAGAAATCATCGACTATTGAAAATCCGACTTATTTAAAACAGCTAAAACAATGCTTGAAATTATCTCTTTTTTGGATTGAGAAAGGCCATCTTCTAATTCGATTTTGTTGTATAGAGCCATTACAGCGGCTTCAACCCAATTGCTTGTGCTATCAGTATTATCATATTGGTTTATCAATGTAGCTAAATCAATTGCTCCTCTAACTGAACTACCTCTTCGGATTGTAACAGTCACTCTTGTAGCTTGGATAACCTCTTGAGCTATTGTAGCTATTTTTTTAGAGGTGATATTAGATTCTTGTTCGATGATTTGAATTTCTTCTTCTGGCTTTTGATAATCTAAATTAATCCAAATGAACCTATCCTTTAATGCCTCACCTAAAACAGTAACTCCAACATGAGCTTCGGGATTTTGGGTTGCAACAACAAAAAAATCTTTATGAGCTTTTATTGTTTTTAATTTTGGAATTTCGAGTATACCTTCATCTAGAGCAGTCAATAATGAATTTTGTGTGTTTTCTGGCATTCTATTAATTTCATTAATAAATAAACATCCTCCATTAAGCATTGCTAAAGCTAATGGTCCATTTTTATATGAATCTTCGGTGTATCCTTTCGCAATTACGAGTGGAGGTTCATAATAACCTACAAGATTATGAGGTAATAATTCTTCACTACAATCGACCCTATAAAAATTTGAATCATTAGTTCCAAAATTTTCAGCAATAGATCTAGCCAGTGTAGTTTTACCGACGCCTACATTCCCTTCTAATAAAATATTCCTGCCTACTGAATGAGCTAATAGAATTTGCCTTATTTCTTCAGTTCTACCTATGATTTTAAATTTCTCTTTTATATCTGACACTATGCTGGTCGTATCAACCATAAACTTTAGAATTAATCCTTTTTAAAATAATTTTAGTTTATAAAATAAATCGCTAAGAGATAAATATAGAAGTGTCTTATTTATTACATAGGGGATTCTCAAGGATTCAATTCCTTTTTATTTTCTTCTTTGTATAAAGCAGACATACAGCTCTTTTAATCCTTAATTAAGCTTAAAAAAAAGAAAAACAATTAATCTGACACTATGCTGGTCGTATCAACCATAAATCTTAGAATTAATCCTTTTTAAAATAATTTTTTGCAGCTGTTGAAGGTTATCGTTTTCAAGTCAACGTAGCTTATGATATAGTTGAATCCATGCCTTTCGTTGGTTTGGAAGCACCTAAGTTATAAACTCAATTTTCAAATTCTTTTTTTTTCGTATTTTTATTCTAATTTGTTAAATAAGCTGATTCTTTATATTAAAACATGGAAGAAAAATCTTATAAAATAATCTATATCATTGGATTAATTTTCAGTTCTGTAATAATGCTTTGGGTTCTTATTTTTGGATTATTTACTTTAAACATTACTTTCCTTATCTTTTTTTGGGTTATTAAGTTTCTCTCTGGGTTTGGATTAATTTTAGGAATTGCAAATGGGTTTTTGCTTCTCATGGATAAATTAAGCAATAAACTCAAGAAAAAGGGTACGAAATTCTTAATTGTCATTGAAATTATAATCCCTATGATTTTAATTAGCTATGCAATCTATAAAATATTTTCAAGTTACTTCCAGTCTACAGGGGTGACTCAAGAAGGGATATGGTTTTGGATAGATAACATTCTGTACATGTATGGAATTGTATCTTTACTTCTGACTCTTTATATTTTACCATTAGCTAGTGAGCAATTTCAAAAAGCAATGGAGTTGGGGAAATTAACTTTTTGGAAAAAGAAAGCAAAGAAAGTAGCAAGAGAAATTAAGAAGAAATATTTTTCTTTAAGAAAAGAATTTGCAAGAGCTCAGGTACAGGATCAAATGACAGTAAAGGAAGTATTAGATCTATGGCGTAATAAATTTGCGATAAATTTCTTGTTAGTCTTAGCAATTGGGTCTTTGATATTCACACCTATTGCTTTTATATGCGTTATGTATTGGTTGCATCTATATGTATTTTATAGAATTCAGACTAGAACTTGGGAGAAAGTGATACTGCTATTGGGAATGATTGGGATTGGATTTGTAGCTGTAATTTCTCCATTTCTACCACTTTTAAATTTGCAGATTTATGAAGCGATCGATCCTTATTTCTGGACTGTTAATGTGTTTTACTTGGTTGGAATTTTGGTAGCAACTTATATTTTTATCAAAAAATTGGTTAACTTACAAGGTATTACTATGACTGCTTTAAGAATGAGAAGTAAGGACAAGAAAATCGATAAACTTAAAGAAGAAAAAGAAGAATTAGAAAGACAATTAAAAGAAAAAGACTCTAATATTTAGATAATTCAATTTAGTTTTTACAGGAAAATACTATATAAGTTAATAAAAAAAGAATAAAAATATTTAATCTAGAGAATGTTTGGCTTGTTTTTCTTCTTCTAACTCAACTAATAAAATAGAACTTGTTCGTTTCCACAATTTCAATGAAATTATGCCAATTAAAAGTAGTATACTTGGATAAATTATTATTTCAAGCAAAGAAGGATTTGCATTATATCCAAATAATGCTTTTAGAAGTGATCCAATAACTTCAAGCCATTCTGGTGTTAAAGCATTACCATCAGGAAATTTTTCAGGTAATATATGTTTAATATTCCATACTTCTTGGATAATAGGGTTTACTACTCCAGCCTCTATTAATTCATGAATTCCATATGTAATTAAGCCAGCCACAAACAATATAAGAATAACATTGGTCACTTTAAAGAACTTCGATAGATTAATGTTCTTCACACCATAATAAATTAGTAAACCTATGCCAACTGATATACCAAGACCAGCTAAAGAACCTATTATGACATCTACCTGATTCAGAGAACCAACAGAGGTTGCACCTGTTAGTAAAAGTACTAATTCGATTCCCTCACGAATTATAATTATATATGTTAGAACCGCGATTGATAAAACTTTTCCAGACTCAATAGAATACTTAACCTTTTTTTCCAAATGGCTCTTCATTTTGGGCCCCTCCTTACTCATCCATAGCACTAAAGTCACTACAAAAATTCCCGAAATAATGAAAGCAATACCCTCAAATATTTGTTCTGCTGTACCAGTAAACCCTCCAAATAAAGCAGTAAATACTATCGCAAATACAAGGCTCGAAAGGATAGCTAAAATACTTCCAAGATAGACATACTTATAATAAAATCGCTGATCAGTATTTTTTAAATATAATAGTATTATAACTATTACTAATACTGCTTCTATTCCTTCTCGAAATGCAAGAAAAATTGGAACTATTAGATCTATAATTGTCGCAAATATCATCTTTTAACTCTATTTTTATTAAGTTAATTATAATAAAACTTCACTAAAATATAAAGCTTTTAGTTATGACTAATAAATAAAACTTTTATATTAATTTTAAAATCACCAAACCAAGAAAATGTAATTTAAGAATTTAATATGGTAGTAGACAAGAATTTAATCTATGATAAAGGGAAGTCAACTGCAACCTTAAATCAAGAATCTTAAGTAAGACTTTAGAATTGAACAGAATAAAAATCCAATTGTTAAGAAGTGCTTAGAGTAGTGAACTTAAACAAAGATAAAAAAAGAAAAATAAAATTTTGATTATTACTATTTATCAATACCCTCTGATTTTTATTTTGACTTGCTTCCAGCGTTTTCTTTTGTTCCGTGACAATCTGGACAAAATCTGGTGTCGTTGATTATGTATTTCTGGCATTGGGTACAAATTACGTTTCCCGAATCAACAATTCTCCACACAGTTTTATAGATTGACTTAAATCCGCATTTGATTTGGTTAAATAGTTCAACTTTTTCGCATGTATTGTAAGATGTGGACTTAGCTTGGTACTCACTACAAAATCGGGCAATAAAAGTAACTTATTAGATGATTTGAAATTCTCACAAAGGTTATATCCTCATATTCATGATACTATAGGATTTTATTTTTGTCTTATAAAAAAGGTAGATTGATTTTTTTTTGTAGAATTTTGGTCTCTATGATTTTATAGGATTGACTTAATTATTTTTTACATAGAATTTGTATTATTTTGTGGGTTTCCCCATTATGTTTAATCATTTAAAAAATGATCTTAAGACTAATTCTAATACTCTAGATTCTAGATTTTTGTTTACAGATAAGTCATATTTATACATAATAAGAAGCAATCTTTATAAAGTCTCTAACAGAAATATAAATTACACAATTTTTTGGAAATTAAAAGAACATCAAATCCCGAAAGTTCCTAAAGGAACAATTGCAGACTTTTTGAAACTTTTTAACGAGTTGATAGAAGAATTATATAAATATCAAATAACAAGTTTAGATTTACTCAAGCAATTAGTTACCTCTAATATGAAACCTCAGATTTTAACTAAAGGAATCGGATTAGAACATCCAACTGTAAAGAGAGTTATAGAGATCGCTGAAGAGATTTTAAAAGAAAATAAATTATTGAATGTAGAAACTTTATACAACGTGGCAAAAAAAAGTTTAAAAATACCTAAAAAAGGTCTTTTAATTATAATACAATATTTAATAAATAAAAAAATATTGATAGAAGGTTCAAAATTCTCAAAGGAAACCGTTCTATCAAATGGGGTCAGAAATAGGATTTATAGATATATAATGATGAACCCTGGAGTACATTTTTCACTTTTAAGAAAAAAAACTTTATCAGAAGAAGCGGGAAGTTCTGGACAATTAGTCTGGCATTTGGAGATGCTTCTAAAATTTAATTACATTAAAAAGATAAAAATTGGACATTACACCGTTCTTCTTCCATATGAACTTGATGAGGATCACGGGAGAATCTTTTTTATCTTAAGAGATCGTATAAATCGCAAAATAATACATTTACTTATTGAGAATAAAAGTTTCATCAAATCAGATATACATAAAAAAATTGATGAAAAGAGAGAGGATGTTTATTATCGTACTAAAAATTTATTAGATCATGAGTTAATCACTTATTGTGAACCTTCGGATAAAGTGCTATGCATTAACAAGAATGTAAAAGATGTTATAGAGGAAGTTTGGAAAACCGAACCGAAATATATTGAAATAAAGAAATATCGCGGAGAGGAAGCGGATTAAAAATGGTGTTAAATTGGAATATTGAGGTAATTTTGGATTTTATTTTCGCATTTTCATTCTTAATTACTACCACAATTAGTTACACTTCGCCTAAAACAAAAAAAATCACATCTTTATTCTATTTAAGATTAGCCTTCTTTTTTTTTAGTTTATTTATGTTTTTTGATGGTATAGCAATTCTTTTTGTAAGTGAATTATTCTCTCGAATTAGTGGTATGATTCTTTTTCCTATTAATATTTTTTTAGTTATTAGTATTAATTTTATTTTTAAGGAAACTTTTTACTCATTCTGGTTAGTTCTAGTTTGTAGTTTAGGACCTTTGTTTATTTATTTAGGATTCCAACCAGGTGCCGTTGGAATCTCATATGATATTGGTTATCCTAGAATAGATTGGAGAGGCTTTTTTAATGTAATGGGAATGTTATTCACAGCTATAATTTCATTATACTTGCTATACTGGGGAACAAAGACTTATTTTAATGCCCCATATTTAATAAGAAAGGCTGCAGCTCTATTTTACCTAGGCATAATAATAGGCACAGTAGTAGGGATGATTTTTTATCTGTTGTATATTCTTGATTCATTTTACATTCTTATATCAAATTTATCAATGATAATTGGCAGTCTAATTTTTACACTAGCTATAATAAAAGAACCAAAGCTCCTATATATATTTCCTTTTACCGTTTATAGAATTGTAGTAAAGAATAGAGATGGTCATCCCTTGTTTGATCATGATTGGTCTGAATCAAATCTAAGTGAAAAAATCTTCACTGGATTCATAAATGCCGTACAGCTAATGAGTGAGGACGTAATGCATATTGGTGGATTATTAGATATTAATTTAGAGGAAGGTATATTAATATTAAAGGAATCTGAAAGAATTACAGTAGGATTAGTTGCATCAAAATCTTCAAAATTATTAAGAGATTCTGTATTAAATTTTACAACTGATTTTGAGAAAATCTTTGACCGGGAGTTAAAAAGATCAATAGATGACATGTCAGCATATGATTCGGCTTTTGAACTTATAGAAAAATACTTTTCAAACTTTCCATATAAGATTATCAAAAACAAAAAACAACCCCTCATTCTAACAGGAAAATATATAAAAATTCCACTAGAACTAGAAAACAAACTTCGAAATATATTTCCAGACCAAGAAGAATATGAAGCTATTAAAACTGAGTTGATAAAATCACCCATCTCGTTTTCTTCTGAATTCACTGAGCTTTATAAGGAGTTAAAAGATGAGATTGAAAAAATCTCAGATGAAGAAATGAAATATCTAAATGAAAATTAAGAAAGAAAGAAAGAAAGAAAAAAAGAAGAGTTTTACATTTAGGTTAAAGTGTAAATTTTGTTATTCTTTTTTTTTGAAAATCCTTAGTTATTCTTTGAGATTTTGTATAAATTTAGTCCTAGTGATTTTATATTGATTAAAAAGCTAATGATTTTTAGGATTAAATATTATAGGAGATTTGGGAGATTTGGGTGAAATCCCCCCTTTTTATTAATTTTATTGAAATTCAAAATTCTCTATTTTTTAATTGTAAAATTTCGGTCCTTATGACTTTTTATTAGAAACAACCTAATAAGTTAGTAACTTTTAGTTAAAAGTTTTGGTGAGATTCATATGAAAAAAAATTTAATTAAAAAGGTGAATAAATATTAAAAATATTAACCTAAAGTGTGGATCAAAAAAGAAAATGAATATCTTGTTGGTAGTTTTGCTTATTTCAATGATATTTGTAGTTCCCATTGGCGAGAATAATCCTAACGAGAATATTAATACACGACCATCACAAGTATCTTCTGTTTATTACGAAAACATGAACGGTGATGTGTCAGAATTTGAATCAACCTTGGAGGTCACCGACATTTCCTTGAATATAAACCCGGAAATACCAGTCTATGAAAACACAACTGGATATGCATGGGGTATTTATGTGAGTGGAGATTATGCCTACTTGGCGGATGACCTTTCAGGTTTGGCAGTCATCGATATTTCCAACCCGATGAATCCGGGAACACCCGTATATGAAAGTTTAAATAGAATTGCCTATTGTGTTTATGTGAGCGGGGATTACGCCTATATAGGGTGTTCTGATAGATTGGCGGTCATTGATGTTTCCAACCCGACAAACCCGGGAACACCTATCTTCGAAGTTTTGACCGGAGCAGCTCATGGTGTATACGTAAGCGGAGATTATGCCTACTTAGCAGATGGTTCTTCTGGTTTAGCGGTTATCGACGTTTCTGACCCAACAAATCCAGGAGCACCCGTCTACGAAGACACGATCGGATCTGCAACCGATGTTTATGTGAGCGGAGACTATGCCTACATGTCGCTTGGGAGTTCGGGCTTGGCAATCATAAATATTTCTGACCCAACGAATCCGGGAACACCAATTTACAAAGACACGACCGGAAATGCACTTGGTATTTATGTGAGTGGTGATTATGCCTACTTAGCCACTCGAAATTCAGGCTTAACGATCATAAGCGTTTCTGATCCGACAAATCCAGGAACACCCATCTACGAAGACACGACAGGATATCCTTACGGTGTATATGTGAGTGGAAATTATGCCTACCTGGCTAATAGTGAATCTGGCTTGACAAATATATATTCAGGCTTGATAGTCATCGATATTTCTGATCCAACAAACCCCAGTCTACCCATCTACGAAAGCACGACAGGAATGGCACGTGACGTTTACGTGAGAGGAAATTACGCCTACCTGGCTAATAGTGAATATGGATTGGCTGTCATACAACTCCAAAAGAGCGGAGGTGGAATTCCATTGGGTAATTCTTTCTTGATATTCATTGGAATTAGCGTAATTTGCTTAGTTTTTATCAAAAAGCGCCAAATTGTTCGTACATCCAGAAAATAAATTAATAAACTAATAAATTATCCTTAGCACTTTTTAGGTGTTAAAGTTTTTTTCTTTTACTTATTTTGAAAAACTTAGATTGACATCATTATCTCTAACATTTTAAAGCTTCCTCAAACCAACAAATTAATAGGAAAGTGGTGTAATATTATTTAGTCTAGTAGTAATTAACAGAAAAAAGAGAAGCATCATGATTGAAGTTGAGATTAAAGTTAATATCTCTGATCCAAACCTCATCCGGCAAAAATTTGAAGAAGACTTCATCATTCTGTTTATGTTTAGCAATTTTAAAACTAAATCCTCTCCAATTAATTCCGTTTGACCGATTAACTAATGCAATTTGAATTTAATATAATCAGCTCTTAAATTAAATTTAAATATTTTTAAGTGAGATTTAGACAATTTGGCTTAATTTTAAAATATAAAAACTCCTAATTTGGATTAGATTTGCTATAACGACTAGATCAAATTTTTTAAACCTTGTATCAAAAATACTATTTATGGAAAAATCAAACATTATTGAAACTAAATCCGGAAAAATTCAAGGATATAAAGAAGAAGGCTTGGGAATTTTTAAAGGAATTCCATTTGCAGAACCCCCGATTGGGAAACTTCGGTTTTCTCCGCCTGTCAGTAAACAACCGTGGGATGGAGTGCTTAATACCACAGAATATGGACCTTGTTCATTTCAAGGACATACTGAACTTGAAGAGTTTCTTGGTAAACTTGAACCTGAGGGTGAAGATTGCTTATCGCTTAATATCTGGACTCCAGCATTGGATGGTGAAAAACGTCCTGTAATGGTTTGGATTCATGGAGGTGCTTTTTCGATAGGAGGTGGGACAGATCCAATGTACGATGGCTCAGCTTTGGCCCTTAGAGGTGATATTGTAATCGTCACAATTAATTATAGACTTGGATCCTTTGGTTTCTTGTACAGTAAGGGTATACCTTCGAATGTAGGCTCTCAAGATCAAATAATGGCTCTAAAATGGGTAAATGAGAACATTGAGTCTTTTGGTGGTGATCCTGAAAATATTACTATATTTGGAGAATCTGCAGGAGCGTATTCCGTACTTGCTTTATGTACCATGTCAAAAGCAAAGGGTCTTTTTCACAGAGTAATTGCTCAGAGTGCTCCTTATATTGATACAAAAGCCAGCGATAAAACATCAAGAAAAATATTGCGTAAACTCCACATTAAAGGAGGAGATATTGATTCGTTACGAGAAGTTCCACCAGAAAAAATCATTGATGCTCAAAATCAAGTTGTTGCTACAATACCTACTGACATCATGGCCTTAAGACCTTTAATCATTGGGGATACGTTCCCAAAACATCCATTAAAAGCCTTTCAAAGCGGAGAGTGTGCAAATATTGATCTCATGATTGGCACCAACCTTGATGAATTTAAATTATTTACGGCAGTTGAACCAATAAAATCGATGATTAAAAGTGATCCTGAAAAATTAGTAGTTGGTTTTTTAGACCTGTTAGCAGGAATAGAAACAACAAAAAGTGAAGAACTCATAAAGACATATAAAGAAGCAAGGAATGGTAAGTATTCTACAGAACCACTCGAAATATCCACAGCAATTGTTAATGATTTTGCATTCCGTATCCGTGCGATACGCCTACTTGAAGCTCAAAAACCTCACCAGTCTAACACTTATAACTATATGTTTACTTGGCCTTCATCTGGATTAGATGGTATTTTAGGGGCATGTCATTCACTCGAGATACCATTCGTTTTTGGGACTTTAGATTCCCCAACATTAAAAGAATTTGTAATAGGAGCACCTAAAGAGTTATCTGAAAAGATGATGGATGCTTGGATTAATTTTGCGAAAACAGGTAATCCAAATCATGGAAGTATTCCAGAATGGTCTGCCTATGATACTGAAACGCGTGAAACAATGATTTTTGGAGAAGACTGTAAAGTAGAGAAAGCACTTTTTGATAAAGAACGGGCAGCTTGGGATGGTTTGCTAGAAATATAAATTTTCTTTTATCTGGGAAAGAGCTTCACGATAACTTTTTCCCCTTTTCTTAATCCTTCTTTAAATGGTGGAATTTCAACAATTCCATCAGATTTTGTTAGTGAACTAATAACTCCAGAACCCTTCAACTTTAATGGAATGGCAATAAATTTATTTTTGGATTTTTCAACTATAACCCTTAAATAATGAATGTATCCAAGACCAGAAACAGGAACATCTCTACTAATCTCTGCAATAGTTTCAGATCTAGGATCAAGAATAGAGCACCCCATCATATTCCGTATTGCTAATCCAGCGATTTTTAAAAAAGAAACGTAAGCCGCAACCGGAGTTCCAGGTAAACAAAATATTAAAGTATCACTTAATAAACCAATTAAAACGGGAGCTCCCGGTCTTTGGGCAACTCCATGCGTTAATACTATGCCCGATTCTGTAATAACTTCCGGGAGATAATCTTTAGTCCCCACAGATGTTCCTCCCGTAAAGATTATAATTTGAGAATCTTCTGCTGCCTCAACTAATCTATTTTTGATGACATTTTTATCATCTTTTACAGTTTCACCTCGAATAACCTCTCCCCCATAAAGATTTACTAATGCTGAAATCATCGGAGTATTTGAATTGTAGATTTTCCCAGGAAGTAGCGTATTACCGGGTTCAAGCAATTCATCTCCAGATGAAAATATACTTACAGTAGTATTAGCACGCACTTCTAAATTTTTAAATCCTAACGAGGTTAAAAGTGCAATGTGTTCAGCTTTTAATTCTGTACCCTTGTCTAATACTTGAGTTCCTATTTTAATATCTTCTCCTTGTTTGGATATATTTTTTCCAGGAGGTAGAGATATATAAAGATTAATAATGTTATTTTCAATTTCTGTGTCTTCGATTTTGATAACTGCATCAGCACCTTTTGGAGTCGGCGCTCCAGTGGATATTCTGATACCTTCCCCTTTATTAAGTTTAAGAGTGGATGATTCACCAATTTCAGTTATTCCAATAAGCTTTATCGATTTAGGATTTTTTGGGGAAGCTCCAAATGAGTCTTCTGCTAGAATTGCATAACCATCCATAGCCGATCGATCAAATGGTGGGATATCTATCTCACATATAATATCGTTAGCTAATATACGATTTAATGCGCTATTTATTTCAATTTCTTCGATCGGATTTAAATGAATGTGAGAAAAAAGTTTTTTAAGGGCATCCTCTAAGGGAGTTAATTTGGAGAATCCAATTTTCCTTAGTTTTTCCAATTTAATCACTCTTCTTTATTAATAATATAAAGGATATGACCAATTTCGGGTATAATTAATGCTTCTAAGGCCAATTTCACTGCTTTCGGTGATCCTGGAAGTAAGAAAACAACCTTATTTTTCTTCTTGCTTTTTAATATCCCTGCAACTGCCCTTGACAGCATAGCTGAAGAGCCAATTTCATTATATGAAAGATTCCGAAAGAGTTCTCCAAATCCGCTAAACTTTTTCTCCAATCGCGGTTCTATAGTTTCATATGTGATATCTTTTGGGGATAAACCAGTCCCTCCACTGAATATAACAGCATCAATGGCATCCTCTTTCATAGATTTGGTTAAAATATCGTTTATGTGTACTTCTGAATCTGGTATAATTTCTGCAAATTCTAAAGAAATTGATATCTCTTTCTCTAATACCTCCTTCACTAAAGGAATAGTCTTGTCCGAACTAACTTTATCTGATTTAAGTTCCTCGTATCGACTAGTACTTACCACAATTAATGCTAAAGTAATTTGCTTAGGAGCTTTTTGCTTATGCTCTTTGGGAACTTTATATTTTTCTTCTTTCATTTCACTCAATATACAATTTATAGTAATTTTAAATTTAGAAGAAGTAGATTCTCCTTTCATCCCCTTTTTCAATTATTGATTCAAGTTCTTCTATTTCGATATATCCATCAGCATGGAAAATCGTACTCATTGCTTCTGAGCCTGTTTGTATCGGGATAATTTTCTTAATCCCTCCTTCTTCTATAACCTTAACCGCTTTAAATTCGTGTCGTCCAACAGTACTATATATTCTTTCTCCAATTGCCATTATTTTTGAAAATCTTTCTCTTAATGGGTAACCTGACATTTTTCTTAAGAAGTTATCAATAAATACATAAAAGCAACTAAGAGCAGAAGTTGGATAACCTGGTAAAATAAAAATTATTTTATGTTCTAATTTCGCAAAAATAATCGGCTTTCCGGGCTTTATTTTTACTCCGTGAACCATAAGTTCAATATCTTTATATTTTTCTAAGACTTGGGGGCCCAAATCTCCTTCGCCTTTTGATGTACCACCTGAAACAATAATGATATCACTTTTTTCTAAGGCTATATCTACAGTTCCTTTCAATTCTTCATAATTATCTTTTATAATACCTAAATAGTTGACTAAAACACCTGTATTCTCAACAGCTTTTTTCAGCACCACCGAATTTACATCATAGATCTTACCTATTTCTAAGTTTTCCACATCTTGACTTACAATTTCATTACCCGTGCTAAAAAGAGAAACCATGGGTTGTTTATATACCCATACTTCTTTAATTCCTGTTGATGCCAAAATTCCCATTGTTGCTAAGTCAATTAGCGTCTCTCTTTTTACTATTACATTTCTTTTCTTTACATCATGCCCAATTTCAATAATATATGTTCCAGGAGTGACAGCTTTAGAAATTGAAATTTTATTTCCTTCTCTTTCTGTATACTCAACCATCACAACCCCGGTAGAATTTTCAGGTACAGCTGCTCCAGTTGCTACATACGAACATTGACCATTATTCAACCGACTTTGAGGAGTATCACCAGCTTGTATTGTTTCTACTAGTTCCAACTCAATAAAATTATCTTCTTCTGCTCCAAATGTGTTTTCGGCTATCACTGCGTAGCCATCCATACGAGATTTTCGAAAGTGAGGAACATTAATCCTGCTAATAATATCCCTTGAAATTATTCGGTTAAAGCTTTCTTCTATACTAACCGTTTCTTCTTCTGTTCTTATTATTGGAACTGAATCTAAGATTTCTTTAAATTCTTCCACTTTAATTGTTTTTAGAAATTTCATTAAGAATCTAATCTTTTGTTAGATTAAAGTATTCTCTAATTATTTTTAAATCTTTTATAGACCATTTTTAATGAAGCCATTCAGAAGATCCATCTTTATAATCTTCTCTTTTCCACACGGCTATCTCTTTTTTATACATATCAACAGCATTGCTAATTACTTCAAAACCCTCCATCCTATGTGCTGAAGCTACAACAACATAAACTAAATCTTCAGAAAGCTCAAATTCCCCTTTTAAATGAATAATTTTAATATCGATAATACCCTTTTCCTGTTTTAATTTAGCACATATTTTTTTGATGCTTTCATTGGCCAGTTCATCATAAGCATCAATTATCATACGAATTACGGGTTTTCTCGTTTTAGAGTTACATCTTACAATACCTGTAAAAGTATGAATTGATCCCGCTTCCTCGATTTTGAGATCTTTTTTCATTGATTGAATGATACTCACAAGATCAATCTCTCCCTTTTTATAGATACCGGATTTGATTTCGGTTTCACTATTATTATTCATCCCATCTTATCCTCCTGAGACTGGCAATAAAAAGGCAATTACGTCTCCATCATTTATCTCTGCAAGTAATGGGTTTTTTTGAATAACTGCTTGATTATTTATTATAACTGAGATTAAATTACTTACGTTTTGAGTATTATTATCCCATAGTAAATTTTTAAGAGGTAATTTGTATTTGGTTATTAATAATTCAATCAAAAATTTTAGTTGGTAATTTGATAACTCAAATTTTTCCTTCTCTTTTCCTGTTATATCTTTAAATTCAGCAAAATATAGAACTTCTACAATCATTTACCAAACCACTTTAATAATCCTTAATAATAAGGTTCTCGAGAATTTAAAACTTCTTTGACTATCTGCTCATATTCAGATAAAGAATGATGATTTTGAAGAGTCTCTTTGATGTTTTTTCCAAGATCCGAGCGATATAGACATCCAAAAAGATTCCCATCGCACCCTACTCTAAGCTTAGAGCAGCCCATGCAAAACTCATGGCTGGGGGTTATAGTTTCAATAACTGCTGAGTTAGGTAGCGTGATAACTTTGCGATTTTGCATGGATCCTCTGATTTGGACTCTCTGCTCTGATCTGAGTTCCAAACTTTTTATAATAGGTTTAATATCCAAATGGTGTTTATCATAGAAGTCATCATTACCTCCAATTGCTCTGGAAACTCTATGAAGTTCAATAATTTGTAAAATGAAACCATTTTCTGCACAGAAGTTAATCATATCTTCCAACTCATTTTCGGTTAAGCCTTTAAGGAGAACAAAATTCACTTTTATTGGATTAAATCCAACATCTTTTGCTTTTTGTAAACCTTTCAATACCTTTTCTAGGGTATCTGAACCATATATTTTCTTATACACTTTAGGATTTAAGGAAGCTAAAGAAACATTAATTCGATTTAAACCAGCTTTATATAATTCCTCTGCCTTTTTAGATAAAAGTAATCCATTTGTAGTAATGGATATATCTTTATAAAGATGCAGACCAGATACATTCTTAATTATCTGAATGATTTCTTCCCGGCATAGTGGTTCACCACCGGTGAATTTGATCCTTGAAACTTCTAGAATCTCTGCTAATATTTTACATAATTTTGTAATTTCATCTACAGAAAGTTCATTTGTTCTACTATAACCTTCGCTATCACAATAAAGGCACGAATACTGGCACTTTGAAGTAATTGAAAATCGTATATGCTTAATTTTTCTGTTATAATTGTCTTTCATAAGATTATCCTTTATTTCTTTATTTTTTCATCAACTTTAATATCATAAATTATTGTAGAGGAGTATTGGCCGTTAATTTTTTCTAAATATTTTACAATATCCCAAATATTTAAGAGGGCCACACTAACACCTGTAAGAGCCTCCATTTCCACTCCTGTTTGCGCAACACTCTTAACCATACATGAGACCTTTATAATCGTGTCGTTTTCAATATCAAATTCTACATCAATACTGGTTACAGGGATCTGGTGGCATAAAGGAATCAAATCAGGCACTTTTTTAACGGCATTAATAGCCGCTATTTTAGCTATTGTAAATACATCCCCCTTCTTAACTTGATTATTCTGTATTCTTTTAATGGTTTCCTCTTTAAGTTTAATCCTTCCGGATGCTTTAGCAATCCTAGTAACTGACTTTTTATTTGAAATATCAATCATATTTCGAAATATTCTTTTATATTAACAATAATTATTTGTTCTAAAAACCGATTGAGTTTTGTCTCAATCGATATGCACACTAGAACATAACGGTTGACTATTTATAAATTTTGTATAGCTATCAATAATAATTCCAGATCTACTCCCCTTATCACATTTTTTTACATAAAATGTTTGAAGTATTTAATCTAACTATACCGAATGTTAAGATTTTTATCTAAAAAAGCAGTGTTAAATTCATTCACATATTGATTTAATTTTTCATTATTTATTTCGTCCCAATATCGAGTTTCGATGAACTTGATTCTTTCATATTATCAAAAAATATCTGATTGATTTTTTTTTAACATTATCGTTTTGCATATATTTTATATTCTTGAATTTATTAATTTTGTAAAAAAAAAGTAAACTATCATTTTAACTAATTTTTTTACTAAAAATTTAAATGGAGGAATTGGGAGGTAAAGGAAATTATGCTTGAAGACGATATTCTAATGGTAATTACCCACATGCAAACAGTGGTTATAATAGCAGCACTCGGAGTTTTTTATTTCGCCGTGAAAAAGGAGAAATATTTTATAAAGTGGTTACCAATCTTTATTATACTTGTTATTGGGGGAATAATAAGCTCCTTAAAAGAATTTTTATTGGAAGCAAATTTAATCCAAAACTTGATAAATGCTATTTGTGTTATTTTTCTATTTGGGATTACATATCGTGAGTATAGGAACACATTCAAAATTAAAAAAGGTCTTTCTGTTAATTTAGAAGCAATTGCTGTTCCTTTTACTGCTGTACCTTTTTCTCCAATAATATTCGGACTCGAAATATTTATCATAGCCCTCTGTATCTATAGTGGATATATGTTAATTAAAATTTATAGAAAATTAAAAAGACCAACTCATTTATTTTTTTGTTTTGCGATATTGATTGCCGCTTTTTCAGTAGTTGTTTCTATCTTTACCGATTTTGGTTTCCTTCCCAAGGTGTTTGGTCCAGGGGTAACTTTTGTCTTTTATACAATGTTGGTAAGTAGTGGTATAGTTGCGCATGTAGAAATTCGCGTTGAGGAACAAAAAAGGGATATAAATAAAATGGTAAAGGCAGGTTCAAATGCTAGTTTTAACACAGCAAGTATGGCATCAGAATTAGCTAGTAGTGCGCATGAAGTTAACGCTTCAAATGTTGAAATTTCATCAATTACTCAAGAATTAACAGATAATGCCAAAGGGCAATTGGAAAAGTTAACTATTCTCAGTAAAGACGCCATTGGACTTAATGCCTTGTCTAAAGATGTGTTAGTCTCAGCAGAAGGTATTCGAGGAGTTATGGATTTTTTGAACCGTATTTCTGAAAAAACCAATCTTTTAGCACTAAATGCAAAATTAGAGGCTGGGAGAGCGGGCGATCAAGGGAGAGGATTTTCTGTTGTAGCAGATGAAGTTAGAAAATTAGCTGAAGAATCTAAAAAATCTGTTGGTGAAACCGGCTCAAGAATTAGTGATATTCTTTCTAAAATAGAAGAAAGTTTCACCGTACAAAAAAAAATAAGTGAAGAAATAAAACAATCTGTACTAGCTACTCAAGATATATCAGAATTAATGCTCACTATTAATTCATCTAGCAATCTACAATCTACCGCAATGAGGGAGATATCAGAGACCGCTCAAAAATTAAATGATTTAGCTGAAGATCTAAAAAATTCATTATCAAAAACATCAATTATAAGTGAAGAACCAGAATTAAAAATTGAAAAAGAAAAAATGGGAGAAAAGGCAACAAAAAAAGCGGAGAAAAAAGCTAAAAAAGAAGAAGATAAACTAAGAAAGAAAGAAGAAGCATTAATAGCTAAAGCAGAAAAAGAAGAACTAGCAAAGAAAGAAACTGAGGAAAAATCTATCAAAGATAAAGAAGCTCTCGCAAAAAAAGAAGCTGAATTAATAGTTAAAGAAAAAGAAAAAAAAGAAAAAGCCGAAGAAAAAGCAAAAATCAAAGCGGAGCAAAATGCTAAAAAAGAAGAAGAAAGATTAGCAAAGAAAGAAGTGGCCTTAAAAGCTAAAGCAGAAAAGGATGTGTTAGCAAAAAAAGAAGCTGAAGCAAAAGCTATCAGGGATAAAGAAACTCTCGTAAAGAAAGAAGCAGATTTAATAGCTAAGGAAAAGGTTAAAAAAGAAAAGGCAGAAGAGAATGCAAAGTTAAAAGCAGAGCAAAATACCAAAAAAGAAGAAGAAAGATTAGTAAAGAAAGAAACCGCTTTAAAAGCTAAAGCAGAAAAGGATGTATTGGAAAAAAAGGAAGCTGAAGCAAAAGCTATCAGGGATAACAAAGCTCTTGCAAAGAAAGAAGCAGATTTAATAGCTAAGGAAAAAATTAAAAAAGAAAAGACAGAAGAGAATGCTAAATTAAAGGCAGAGCAAAATGTCAAAAAAGAAAAGGAAGCACTAGCGAAGAAGGAAGCGGACTTGAAAGCTAAAACAGAAAAAGATGTGTTAGCAAAGAATGAAGTTGAGTCAAAAACCATCAGGGATAAAGAAGCGCTCGCTAAGAAAGATGCTAACTTAATCACCAAGGAAAAGGTTAAAAAAGAAAAAGCAGAAGAAAAAGCAAAGTTAAAAGCAGAAAAAGAAGTGGTAGCCAAGAAGGAAGCTGAAGCAAAGGTAATCAGGGATAAAGAAGCTCTTGCAAAGAAAGAAGCTGACTTAATAGCTAAGGAAAAGGCTAAAAAAGAAAAAGCTAAAGAAAATGCCAAATTAAAAGCAGAGCAAAATGCTAAAAAAGAAAAGGAAGCATTAGCAAAGAAAGAAGCGGATCTAAAAGCTAAAGCAGAAAAAGAAGTGCTAGC
>Ga0114923_10000317_pt1 | contig 40939 bp, 36 predicted proteins | sample SumtaG_FD_89578 | JGI IMG/M metagenome (GOLD analysis project Ga0114923, IMG submission 89578) | Deep subsurface microbial communities from Indian Ocean to uncover new lineages of life (NeLLi) - Sumatra_00157 metaG | ecosystem: Environmental > Aquatic > Marine > Oceanic > Sediment | place: near... | reverse complement strand
TGCTCTTCGGAAAGCGAAAAGTGTGATTTTCGCTTTCCTTACAAATCAATGACTTACATTGACGGTCATTGATTTGGGCGCCCCGCACGGGGCGCATTGATGACTTTTTGCGAAGTCATCAATATTTGGAATAGGGAATGAGGAATAGGGAATATGGAAGTTAAAAGCAATTGTCTTTTTATTCCACCTCCCACCTTCACTATTCCCTCTTCCAGATTTTCTGGAATCTGAAATTTGAAACTTAACTTCTTGATAGGGTCGCAAAAAGTCCATTCGCGGCTTTTTGCTCCTCGGAAAGCGAAAAGCGTGGTTTTCGCTTTCCTTACAAATCAACAACTTGCGCTGCAAGTCATTGATTTGGGCGCCCATTACAGGGCGCATTGATGACTTTTTGCGAAGCCATCAACCTCTTGGATCTTGGATAGAGAACAGGAATCCCCATGATTGAAAAACCCGACCAGCGTATCCTCAACCTTCGAAGAGCCATCGACACCGTGGACAGCAGGATCATCGAACTGCTCCAGGAGCGGTCTTCCCTCGCCAGGGAGATCGGGATGGTGAAAAAGGAGATTGGAATAGCGATCCTTGATCCCGCGCGGGAAGGCAAAATTCGGAAGAAGCTGGCTGCCGGGGCGAAAGGACCAATGGACACAGATGCGCTGGTAAGGATATATGAAGTTATAATGCAGGAAAGCAAGAGGCTTCAAGAGGATTGAGGGGCAGAAGCCAGAATTCAGAAGAAAATCAAAAACTGTTAAAACACTTTGCGTTTCAGCTGTCGGATAAAATACAATTACTAGTCAACTTGATTTCTATTTGCGTACTCTGGGTTAAAAACCACCGTTTTCAAGGGAATCGCTCTTTCCTACTGGCTTCTGGATTCTGGCTACTGGCTTCCCTTTTCAGACTCCTTTTGCTGAACCGCATCCATATACAGATAATTCACCCCGAAGGCCCACGGGAAGGAGAAGATCCAAAGGGGCATTCCGAACATGAAGGCGGCCATCGCGGCCCCACTGAACCCTTCGGACCACTCAAGGATCGCAGGCGTGGACGAGGTAAAACCGCTGAAAAGGTAATACAGAAAGATGAGCAGGACTGGAAGTATACCGCCAGTAAGAACCGTCTGCAGGAAAAGTTTTGAGTTAGCTCTTTGGACATCTGAAGGCCAGCGCTTTCTTATCCGCACCACGCCCCCAAGGCAAACCACGCTCATCAGAAAAGCACTCAGTGTTACGGAAAGATATAAAGGAAGATCCGCCTTGTAGGAAAAGATAAGCGCCAGACAGAGCGCCGGCAGCAGGACGGAAAAAAGTAATATGACTAAAATACGTTTGTTCATCGCAATCACTCTTCAGGTTTAGAGTTCAGGGTTTAAAGTTGATGACCTCGTAAAAAGTCATCAACGCGCTCCGAGCGGAGCGCCCAAATCAATGACCGTCAATGTAAGTCATTGATTTGTAAGGAAAGCGAAAATGACACTTTTCGCTTTTAAGTGGAGCAAAAAGCCACGAATGGACTTTTTGCGACCCTATCAAGGTTCAAGATTCAAAATTCAAAGTTCAAGAAATGATTTGTGCGCATGTGCACCGGTGCACTGAAACGTACTTTTTTTAGCTCAGTCGCACAGTCGGCTTTTTCTCCGCGTCTCGTGGTTTTCCGAAACTACTGGCTACTGGGTACTGAGTACTGGCTACTGCTCTTCCTCATACTTCCCTATCACCTCTCCAGCAATATCACAGTAGTACGGAGATGTGCAGAACCGGATGAACCCGTTTAGGATCCAAATCGCCTGGACACGGTTACCCAGGTCGTACTCCCGGGCGGCGTTGGTGAGGGTTTCTCCTAATTTCTCAGCCCAGATCTTCCTCATCTCGAACAACTCCTGGACCACCTGGACGAACCGTTTTTCGGACCACATCCTCTCAAGATCATGGTCCTCCTTGAGCAGTCCCGAAATGCGCCTCATGGCCTCGATGTTCTCACCCGTAAAGTGACCCAGAAGCTCCGCTGCCTCGAGCTGACCGAGACTGTCAAGGATCGAAAAAAGCTCCGCTATTTTGTCTTTAGAAATCAGCATGATTTTGCTTCGCTTTCAGTGATAATTCCCTGTTCCGGGTTTTCGGTTTAGAGTTTGGAGTTTAGGTGTTAAGGGTTCCCACTTCACACTCCAAATCCGCCCATCCCCGTTGGACACTGGACCCCTGTTCAAACCAGGGACAGGCTTTGGACGTTTTCTCCCCCTCTCCTTCTCACCCCCTCCCGCTCTTTCCCCGCGTCTCCGTGTCCCCGTGTCAGGAGGTGCTCGGTCACCTCGCACCCGACCAATCACCGACCTTTTTTAACCCCATCCCCATCGGTACCACTGCCACCAGGAAGGAAAGCAGACCAGCCCCTATCAACCCGAAAAGGGCATCTCCGCTTGTCAGTGCGGTAAGACCCATGCGGTAAGAAAAAAGCCTGTAAACCGGGGCAGCGAGGAACACCACCATAAACCCGATATAGCCGAGGCTCAGGATCATCGATGCGACACCACCAGGCGAAGCAGGCACCTGGGCCTCATTCTCGAAATTGAACCTTGGATACATGGCTCCCATGCCGAGGCTGAGTCCTGTCAATGAAAGAGCCATGGCCAGTGAAGCGGCTGAAAACAGCAGCAGCATACCTCCCCGAACGCCCATGACCAGGTTTGTGGTGATGGAGAGTATCAGGGAAATCAGGCAGAGCGGTAGCGCCGCGAAAAGGTACTTGGCCATGAAGAACCGTTTCATTGAGACTGGAGCGGAAAGGGTTATCCATAGTGCCTGTCCCTCGAGGCTGACAGACGGGAAGACAAAGCGCACGCAAAGGGCGGAAAGGACGAACCCGCTTATGGCAAGGTTCAGGAAGGCCACCATGTTCCTGTAAAACATCCCTCCCATGGGAAAGCTGTAGGCGTTGTAGACGTAAAGGACCACAAGGGCCCCCAGGAGAAATAACTGCGTCCAGCGTGAGGGATCCCGCACAAATAGCAGGATATCCTTTGTCAGATAGGATCCGGTGACCGGGTGATACCGGCTCATGATGCGCTCTACCAGGGTTATTTCCTTTCTTCTTTTTTTCACCTGTCCCTCGTCCACGGCAGCGAGGCTGCTGCGGTAGAAGAGTTTGAACACGACGTAAAATAGAACGGCCGCAAAAAGAGATGCAACCAGAAGGATAAGGATGTTTTTCCAGTAGACATCTCCGGCACCTTCCGTACTCAAGCTGATCACGGCCCTGGTGGCCCAGCTGGTCGGCATGAACGGAAATTCGGGCACGGTCATGGCCTGAACAAAATCCATGACCTCCTCCATCGGAACATCCATGAAAAGCCGTTCCGGGCGACTCATTCGAAAAAGCATGATGACCATTGCCGCAACGATCAAACTTATAAAGCTCACAGCCTGGTTGACCCGTGATGCGGGCAGAAACTTCATGAGAAGCATACCCAGAGTGGAACCCAGGATGACGGGGATCGTTACCAGCAAGGAGAACGCGAGAGCCCACCCGGCGACAAAATCCCATCCAAGGCCCAGCCTGTTGGCATAGGCAAAGAACGGCGGTGCTCCGAAAATAAGGATCATCCACGAACTCTGGAAAAATACAAGTGTGAAGCGCTGCAGGATAAAAGCTGCCGGTGAAACGGGTGATGTCACGAGGAAAGGTATCTCACGGCTCATATAAAAGCCTGAGATGGCCGAAGACATGCTGGACAGGGCAAGGAGACCGAAAAACGATAAAAACAGCGTATGGATGAGCTGCTGGAGCATGAAAGGGGCAAGGAACTCCAGCTTCTCCTGAATAGCGGCGATTAGGCGCAAGAAAAAAATGTAGTCCAGCTTTATGAATGCCAGACCCAGCAGGACGACCCCAAGTGCCCAGAGCCAGTCCTTCCGGCGGCCGAAACGGAAGAGGTTTAAGAACTGCCTCAATCTGTATCCGGCAAGCAGGGCGGTTGATCTTGTGAAATTTACGGTTGAACCCATAGAAAACCTGGAATAGTGAATAGGGAAGATTGAAGGTGGAAAATGGAAAGTGGAAAAATACTTTCATGACCATATTGAGTTTTTCTTCCCTCTTGCTTGTTCCTCATTCCTAATTCCTCATTTCAAATTTCAAAGGATTCAAGATCCAAAATCCAAGATCCAAGACCCAAGATCCTGGACCCTAGACCCTGGGCATTATTCGGCCTTTTTCTTGCCGAAAAAAGCCCGCTCTTCCCCTTCGCTTTCCATGGTGAGCCGCAGAAAAATCTCCTCAAGATGGGACCCGGGTGCGCGAATCTGCTGCCCGAGTTCCTCAACGCTGCCGAGCGCAATCATCTTCCCGTGGTGAATGATCCCGATCCTGTCGCACACCGCCTCAGCGGTGGAAAGCTCGTGGGTTGTAAGAAAGATGGTCATGCCATCCCGAGCCAGATCCCTGAAAAGGTTCCTGACTTTCATGGCCCCTCTGGGATCCAGTCCGACCATAGGTTCGTCGATAATGAGAACTCTCGGGTTGTGCATGAGGGCCGCAGCCATTGCCAACCTCTTTTTCATACCGTGGGAATAACTTTCCACCAGATGGTCAGCCCATTGGGTGAGGTCAAAAAAATCGAGCTGGCCGGCGGCTGCCCCCCTGACAGCCTGGTTGCTCATGCCGTGCAACTTTCCTGCAAAGCGAAGGAATTCACTCCCTGTCAGCCGCTCGAAAAGAAATGGGGTATCGGGAATGAACCCCGTAACACCCTTGGCCTTGAGCGGTTCCTCGACCACATCATGCCCCCCAACCGAAACCTGGCCCCTGGTGGGGGGCAGAAGGCCGGACAGTATCTTTATTGTCGTCGTTTTCCCGGCTCCGTTGGGACCCAGAAAACCGAACACCTCTCCCGCGGGTACCTGCAAGCTCAGGTCACAGACCGCCTCAAAATCACCGTAATTTTTTGTGAGGTTGTTGATTGAGATCAAGCTTCTGCCTCCCTGCGGCAATTGCCGGTGATCGGTGATCGGTGATCGGTGATCGGTGAAAGCGAACAATTTATACAGTTCTATGTCAAGTATGAAAGTAAATTAGCAATTAAATGGAGGTTGTTTGGTTTGAAGTTACCGATTACCGATTACTGATCACTGATTACTGTTTTAACACCAGCTTCACCGTTAACTCACTTCCCTCCCTGATGATATTGATTTTCACCTTCTCGCCCCATTCGATGGCCTCGAATACGGTTTTAAATTTTTCCAGGTCCGGGGTGGGAGTTCCGTTGATCTTGACGATGAGGTCGCCCGGCAGGATCCCGCTCTTGTCGGCCTGGCCCATTCTGGTAATCCGTGTGATCAAGACTCCTCTTTCGTATCTGTATCCGAGTTGCTCCGCCAGTTCTTCCGTCAGTTCCTCCACAGCGAATCCAAGGGCTGTCCGCAGGAGCACCCCTTCATCACGGGACCGGGGGGGCAATTCGCCCACCCTTACCATGTAAGTGCTGGGCAGACCGTCCCTGATCAGAACTACCGGAATTTCATTACCAAGGGGAAGGACGCTTGAAATCCTGTAATATGAATCGACACTTTCCACGACCCTCCCCTTGACCCTTATAATGATGTCCCCCGGTTTGATCCCTGATCCCTGAGCCACTCTCCCTTCAAGCACCTCGCTGACTATCACACCTTTGCTGACCCCCGCCCCCATAGCCTCAAGGATCGCGTCGGTGGCCTGCTGAACCCTCAGGCCCAGATCCGAGCGGACCACCCGGCCGTTTTTCAGAAGGCTCTCCATAATTGTGATGGCCATGTTGGAAGGGATTGCGAACCCGATACCCTGGTAGCCGCCGCTTCTACTGAAAATAGCGGTATTGATACCAATTACATTACCGTCCAGATCAATAAGCGGACCACCGCTGTTACCTGGATTGATAGCTGCGTCGGTCTGGATGAAATCCTCCAGATCGGCTACACCTACGTCCGCTCTGCCCTTTGCGCTAACGACCCCGACCGTAACACTCTGGCCCAGCCCGAAGGGGTTACCTATGGCAACAGCCCATTCTCCCACCTCAATATTGTCGGAATCGCCCATCGTAACGGCCGGGTAGCTTCCCTCAGGCAACTTAAGCACAGCGATGTCTGTCCTCGGATCGCTTCCGACGACCAACGCTGACACCTCGGCCCTGTCGCCCAGAGTGACCCTGATCTCCTCTGCTCCTTCGATGACGTGGTAGTTAGTCAGAACGATACCCTCACCTTTGACGATAACCCCTGAGCCCAATCCTACCTGAATCATCTTCTCTTCAGGCGAACCATAATACTCCCTGCCGAAGTCCCGCCCGAAGAACTCTCTGAACGGTTCAAACATCTCGCCCAGGAATCTGTCCGAAAGCTCATATCTTCTGGATGATGATTTCCTGAAGGTCCTGATGTTCACCACGGAAGGCATGACGCTTTGACTGATGCGGACAAAGGCCTGACCGGTCTTCTTCAGGGCCAAAGTCTCACCTTCAGTCGAGTCGGCCACGACCGGACAGGAAAGAGCCATAAAAAAAAGTGTCGCCATAGTTGAGACGATATGGATAGGCTGCACGTTAGCCAAAAAAGTCCGAGGCACTGAGTCCCTCTTTTTCAAGATACTCTCTCAAATTCTTGATGATCCTGGCCTCCAGTTGCCTCACCCTCTCTCTGGTGATCCCGAGTTTTTCACCGACTACCTGCAACGTAAGAGGATCATCTCTCATCCATCTCAGGGTAAAGATCTTCCGATCCCGGTCGGCAAGGGTCGCTACGAATTCGGACAATTTCTCAAGGTAGATGGATCTTGTCTCGGCATCGGCGACTTTTCTCTCAGTGTCCGGCTCCAGCGCGGGGATAGTGTCGTAGAGTGAAAAGTCTCCGTCGTGGCCGCGTTTGGCTTCCAGGGATAGATCACCTGAGCTCAACCGCATGGTCATCTCCTCGACTTCCGATTCCTTGAGGTTTAGCGACTTGGCGATGGCTTTGGAATCAGGTTCGATCCCCATCCGCCTGAGCCGTTCACGCTCTTTCCCAAGCTGGAAATAGAGGGTCCTCTGGGCCTGAGTCGTCCCGATCTTCACCATCCTCGTATTGTTCATTATGTATCGTATGATATAGGCCCTGACCCACCAGGCCGCATAGGATGAGAAGCGTACACCGCGATAGGGATCGTATTTTTTGACCGCCTGCATCAGCCCCACATTCCCTTCCTGAATGAGATCCACGATCTCTCTCCACAGGCGCCGGTATTCCAGGGCAATCTTAATTACCAGTTTGAGATTCGAAGTCACCAGGGTATAGGCGGCCTCGATATCCTCCGTTTCCAGATACCTGACAGCGATTTCTTTTTCCTCGTCCCGGGTGAGGACAGGATAATGCCGGATGGTCTGGTAATAAGCCGAGACCGGGTCATATATGGCCGGTTTGGCGGATCCACTCTTTGAACCCCCTTTTCGCACAAAATCGACCGGTTTCTCCTCAGTGGGAGATTCGAGTTCCGGAGGGATGTTCTCCTCTGGTGAAACCACACCTTCAGGTGTCCGATGCCCGGATTTACCCCGGGAAGGAGAATCTGTCCTAGTCCTGGTCCTGGCCTTTTTTACAGGCTTAGTTCCGGGACTTGTCTCAGGCACAGCCTTTACCTTAGACTTAGACTTAGGTTTGGCCTGAGGCTTGGTGTTGACTGTCAACTTTTTCTTTTTATCAACCATGCTGCTTTCCAGTGGACCCCGCCCTTAGTTGACCACATGCCGCACCGATCTCCTGCCCCCTGCTCTTCCTCATCGTCGCCAGGACGCCATAGTCAAGAAGCCTTTCCTGAAAGGCCCTGGCTTTGTCCTCAGAGGGTGCCTTGAGATCGGAAAAATTATCGTTGCACGGGATGAGGTTTACCTTGGCTGGAATACCCTTGAGGATATTTTTCAATCGCCGGGCATCCTCTTGGGTGTCGTTAATGCCCTCAATGAGCACATATTCGAATGTAATCCTTCTTCTGGCCTTTACCGGGAACCTGTTGACAGCATCCATGAGTGTTCCAATAGGATAGTGTCTGTTAACCGGCATTATCCTGGACCTGGTATGATCGTCCGTGGCGTTAAGGGATACGGCCAGATTAACGTCCGGTCCCTCATTTGCCAACCGTATGATACCGGGAACCCAACCACACGTTGAAACCGTTACCCTCCGTGGACTGAAATCCAGCCCTCTGCCCGAAAGGATCACGTTCAGCGCCGGAAGAAGTGACTCCAGGTTTAGAAGGGGCTCCCCCATCCCCATGAAAACAAGGTTCCTCACTTTAAGTCGATCTCCGGTGAATCGGATGGAGTACACGATCTGAGCCAGAATCTCCCCTGTAGTGAGATTTCTGCCGCCTGGATTTCTGCCCGTCTCACAAAAGGCGCACGACATAGTACATCCGGACTGGGTCGAAACACATAGCGTACTGTGACCGTCTTCTGGAATGAGGACAGACTCTATCATCTCTCCGTCCTTCAGGACATAGAGGAACTTTACTGTTTGGTCCCCTGTCTCGGTCCGCTCAATTTCCCTCAGGGGCCTCAGATCGCAAAGACCGGCCAGAGACTCTCTCAACGATATCGGCATATCGGTCATATCCCTGAAATCATCAACACCGAGAGTGTATACCCACCGCAGTATCTGTGCAGGTCGAAAAGGGCGAGGATCGAGATCGGCAAGAAGCCCTTCCAAATCCTCAAATGACAAATCGAAAAAGTTTTTCATATTTAAGGTTCAGTACGCTTTATCCTGTAACCAAGAGGGATCATTCAATGTCAGGTTTCAGATTTGATAACATTTAAGTGCACATGTGCACCGGTACACTAAACCACCTGTTTCTCTTCTGGCTTCTGGATTCTGACTCCTGAATTCCTCCTGATTAATATATTTCCTCTTCACTGAAAAAATACGGGATCTCAAAAGTAACTGACTCCGGGGAATCTGAACCGTGAACAATGTTCCTCTCGATATTCTCGGCATGGTCGGCCCTGATCGTCCCCGGCACCGCCTCTTTCGGGTCGGTCGCTCCCATGATGTCACGATTTATTGCAATGGCATCATTGCCCTCAAGCACGAGGACCACAACTGGCCCGGAGGACATATATTCCATCAAGTCACCATAGAAGGGCCTTTTCTTATGTACGATGTAGAATCCGCCCGCCTGCTGTACTGTCATGCGTATCATCTTCATAGCTGCGATCCTGAGTCCGGCGTTCTCAAACCTGGACAGTATATCGCCCATGATTTTTTTTTCGACTCCGTCGGGCTTGATGATGGAAAGTGTCTGTTCGATCCGTGCCATGTAATAACCTCTCTTTCACTCAGTTGTCGGTAGCCTGTCGCCGCTAACCGGCACCATAAACTACCGAAAAATAATGATAGATCATCCTTTTCCACAGAAAATGTGGAAAAGCCGTGGAAAACCCTGTGTACAACCTGGTTCCATGAACGGCACAAAAGGGATTTTTCCTATCTGCACAAAATTTAATCATACCACAATATCCTTATATTTCAATTAGTTGCCGCTATTTTGACTCCATATCCGCTATTCAGGCCAATTGTCCCACATAACCCCAAAAAAGGAATCGTACCTCTATTTATTCCACAAAATCGCCTGTTGATAAAGCCCTAGCCTGAAATAGAGGTCAGAATCCCATCTGACCACATCCTGCGAACCTCTTCAACCATACCAGGCGCCAGTTCGCCACCTTCAGGTAGCAACTGAAAAGCAGCTTCCCTGGCCGCTGACATCAATTTCCCTTCCCTGAAGGGGTGTGCGAACCGAAATTCAGGCATACCTGCTTGTCTGACCCCGAGGAAATCGCCTGGACCTCTGATCTTCAGATCAGCATCCGCGATCTCGAACCCTGAATTAGTCCGTAAAATGACTTGAAGTCTCTGTCTGGCCTCATTCGAGATGTTCGGCCCCTCCATGAGGATGCATGTGGATCTGCTCGTGCCCCTCCCCACACGACCCCTTAACTGATGCAGCTGAAACAGACCGAAACGTTCGGCGTGCTCTACGACCATCAGGTTTGCATTGGGGACATCAACACCAACTTCGATGACTGTGGTAGACACGAGGACCTGACATTCACCCGTCCTGAACATATCCATGACGGCGTCCTTTTCACGTGAAGTCATCCTGCCGGTCAGAAGACCTATACTCAAATGGGGGAAGATCTTACGTCTGTAATTTTCCGCCATTTCGTTGGCGGCGAGGAGTTCCATCTTTTCGGTCTCCTCTACTAGAGGATAAACGATGTAGACCTGTCTACCGGCTTCGACCTCCCTTGATACACGCAGATGCATCCTCGAGCGATCCGTTTCTCTGAAGATCATTGTTTCCACCGGTATGCGGCCTGCCGGCATTTCATCAATAGTGGTGATATCCAGGTCTCCGTAAAGGACCATGGACAGGCTGCGGGGAATGGGCGTGGCTGTCATCACCAGAAAATGCGGACTGGAGCCCTTCTTGCCCAGTGCCAGGCGCTGAAGAACACCAAAGCGATGCTGCTCGTCAACTATTGCCAGGTTCAGGTTCCTGAACCGGATGCCCTCCTGGATTAGAGCGTGGGTCCCTATGAAAAGTTTCGTTTCACCGCTGACAGCTCTCGAAAGAACAGATGTCCGTTGCTCGCCGGCAACGTTCCCCGTAAGCAGGGCGACAGAGACGTCAAGCGTTTCGCACCACTGTGAGATGGTCCTGTAGTGTTGTTCGGCCAGGACTTCCGTGGGAGCCATCAGAACGGCCTGATAGCCCGCCTCGCACGCCTGCAACATTGCGATGAAGGCAACGAGCGTCTTACCGGAACCCACATCCCCCTGAAGGAGACGGTGCATGGGAACCTTCCCCTCCATATCCCTACCCACATCAGCAAGTGCATTGACTTGCGACTGTGTAAGATCAAAGGGAAGGACCCGGATCAATTTTTCTTTAAGGGAGCCTCCCGAAGGCACCGGATGGCTGATTCTGCTGTCGAGCGTTCGTCTCCTTATCAAAAGCCCCAACTGGAAAGCAAGTAGTTCGCCGAACTTCAGGCGCCTGTGCCAGCGGCTTTCACCGAGATTCAATGCCTGAACATCGTCTGTATCCAGTGGTTCATGCAGCCTGGCAAGGGACTCCCTCAGGTCGGGAAGGTTGTATTCTTTGCGGATAACATCAGGGATTTCGTCACTGACAGTGCTTAAAATCCGGAATACCGCAGCCTGGACCGCCTTCCGAACCATCTGTTGGGAAACGCCTTCCGCAAGGGGATAGACAGGGACGATTCCCCCACCCTCTTCTTTGGAAGCTTCAGTCAGGTCCGGATGGTGCATCTCCAGGTTACCGGTGAAACTGGTGACCTTTCCGCTGGCTAATACTTCCGTGCCGGGAGGATACTTTTTCTCGATGTTTGCTTTGAACCAGCGACCAAAACGGAACCACTTCAGGACGATAACACCGTGTCCGTCGGTTACCGTGATCTCAAGGGTCCGTCTGGTCCTGTACCGCCGCTCACTGACGGACATTACCTGACCGCTTACGGTGGCGTACTGCCCCTCACTAACGGCAGGTATGAGCTGAGGATGGGTTCGGTCCTGATAAGCTCTCGGTAGCAGGAAAACCAGATCCTGGGCATTGCGGACCCCAAGGGTCTTTAACCTGGCAGCGGTCCTGTCTCCGATACCTGGAAGTTCTGTCAGCTGCATCCCCACGGATTTCCCGGCTTCCACATTAAATGCCAGGCGCTTCAATCAGCTCTTAAGGGCCTTGTTGAGGTCCTTGAGAAGAGAATCGAGGTCAATACCATGAGCAACCGCCCCGTACTCCAGGGATTCAGCTTCCGCGCCAAGGCATCCGAAACAGTTCATGCCGTATTTTTTCAGAACCTTGACGGTATCCGGGTATTTCATGAGGACTTCATTAAAGGTCATATCTTTACTGATCTTGGCCATAGGGCATCCTTATGGATGAGTGTAGAGTGTAGAGTGCAGGGTGTAGAGGGAAAATCCTAAAGAACACACAGCACGCAGAACAAATAAAGCTCTGCACTCTGCACTTTACACTCTGCACTGAATCGGTGTGCTTGCATTTTTCCTGCGAGTATGTTAGCAATCCAAGTCTTTTCCCGCAACACAAAAGCCGTGCTGTGGACCGGACGAAGTCAAACAGGAGACCCTAACCAAAGTCAACCAGGAGGCAACCATGTCCCGTACTTGCGATTTGTGTGGAAAAGGCCCCATGGTGGGGTACAACGTCAGTCACGCCCACAATAAGACCAAACGCCGGTACCTTCCGAACCTGCAAACTATCAGGATCAGGGAAGGCGGAACAGTTAAAAAGACCACCGTTTGCACTCGCTGCATTCGCACGGGCAATTTTGAAAAGGCAGTATAAATCAGGTTCTAGGATCTAGGTTCTAGGATCTTGGTTCTAGGTTCTAGATTTGAGACTCCAGACCCCAGACCCCAGACCCCAGACCCTAGACTCTAGACCCCAGACTCTAGACCCTAGACCCTAGACCCCAGACTCTAGACCCCAGACCCTAGATCCTGGCAACAAAGCACTTGTTTTTCCAATCCTGTCAATCCTGTTGATCCTGTCTAAAACCGCGTTTGATCTTCTCCTGCGTCCTGCGTCCCGTTTTTTCTCCAAGTCGCTCAGTCGCCACGTCGAGGTGTTGGCGCTTGCGTCTTGTTCTTCCAGACCCCAGACCCTTCTTTGCCATTCCCTCCGGGAGGTCTTAACACATCTTCCCTGATAAAGATCCCGGAGGTTACAAAGCTCCCAATCGGGAGCCTATTTTTTTAATCTAAGTACTCAGTATCCAGTACCCGGTACCCAGTAGAACCAACCATTAGATTTGTCATTAGTCTCTGTCTACTGGCTCCTGGATACTTGGTACTGGGTACTGCCTTTATTTCCCTGCTATGGCCGCGATCTCGACCTGCGCCCCCATGGGCAACCCGGAAACCTCAACAGTGACCCTGGCGGGTGGGGCATCGGCGAACACCTGAGCGAGACATTCGTTTACTTCGGGAAACAGCGACAGGTCAGTGAGGTAAACATCCAGCCTGAGAACCCTGTCCAGACCGCTTCCCCCTTCCTCGAGGACCGCTTTGAGGTTCTCGATGATCCTTGTAACCTTCTCTCGAATATCACCCTCCACAAGCTGCCCTGTAGAGGGGTCCAGTGGGATCTGCCCGGCGCAGAAAAGGATATCCCGCCATGATATGCCCTGGCTGTAAGGCCCGATGGCTGCGGGAGCACGGTCTGTGTTAATAACTTTTCGATCCATGGAATACTCCTGAAGGGGTGGTTTTGAGTTCTGGGTTTTGCGTCTACGGTTGAGCACCACACGAATTACAGGCTGCCAAGTAAAAAGAAAAATCAGCACCTAATTTCAATCGCTGTTTAGTGCCTGGCTCTACATGTTTGATTAAACCATACTGGTTTAAACTACAAATAAAAAAGGGGCGCTCCCTCGGGGCACCCCTTTCAAATTGTTGCTTTGAGCCATCCGGTTCCGGACCTTCAGTTTTCAGGACTGAACTAGATCACCAATTATTATGGTTATCTACTGGGTCGGAGGGGGGCAGATATTCATCGACAGTCAATACAATGTAGTTGGATTTTTTCCCACGGACCCTGATGAGAAAACTGGGATTACTCAATCCCTCCATGCTGAATGTCGCTTTTGCGTTACCGACATCCTGGTTGAACTTATTGGGACTGATGATAACTTCCTTCACTTTGCCTTTTTCGTCCAACAGGGCGATTGTAACGCTTGATACCCTGTTTTCACCCGTGCTCTTCCCGTTATCTATATCGAATTCAATTTCGTCAGGACTTTGTCCCCACATTTGAAAATCCAAAATTACTTCCCCTGGACCAATTTTTTGGTCTTCCCAAGGCAGTTCTCTGATGGGATCAGCCGAAACCACTGCCGGGACCACCATGGCCACGCAAACCGCCATAACCAACAGGATCTTCATCTTGCTCGATAACTTTTTCATAATTCTTACCTCCCGATCCAGGTTAAACAGTAAAATTACTCGAGTATATTTCTCCACATGAAAGGTTAAGCAAGAACAATGCCTGATCCTGGACCCTGTAAGTAGTTGATAAATATGGAATCATCAAATGAGAGAATGTAAAAAAAGAAAAATTTTCATACCGGGGGCACAAAATTGTAATCTATTTAGCCCCAAAAACAAATTCCTATATCAGTTTAGTCAGTATTTTTTAAACCGGTTAGGCACTCATGCCCTCAAATCGACATAAAGGCCTAGTTATGGTGAAATACAGGAAATTTTAAAGGAAATAATTAGGTCGGTTTTTAATACCGATCACCGATCACTGATTACCGATCACCATTTACTGCGCCTTCACCCTTTCAACCGAGATAACACCTTTCACGCCAGTGAGGCTGTTAATTAGGCCCTTGAGCTGGCTGACATCCTCCACTTCGACATCGAAGGTGTTGATGGCCATGTTATCAGTACTCGTTCTGATATCGGCATGGGTAATATTGATATTCTTTGCAGAAATAATGCCGGTCATCTCGGCCAGGATACCTTTAATATCCTCCGATGTGACCTTGATCCTCACCTTTCTGGGAACTTTGGCCTTGTCATCCCAGTTGATCTCCACAAGGCGGTCGCTGTCATAGCGCTCAGCCTCAATATTGGGGCAATCAGCAGTGTGAACCGATATGCCTCTGCCCCGCGTGATGATCCCGACCACCTCGTCACCGGGTAACGGATTGCAGCAATGTGCGAAGCGAACCATGAGATCATCCAGGCCATCGACCACGATACCCTCTTTCCTGGCTTTTGCTTTGGCTTTGCGGACCTTGGCCTTTACTTCCGCTACCTGGCCGAGTTTGTCTGCCACCTCTTCCTCGGGGAACAGCCGACCCAGGACCTGCCTTGAGGAGTATTTCCCGAAGCCGACTGTGGCGATGAGGTCCTCTACCTTTTGAAAGCCGAAAGCAGAGACCGTTTTGGTCATCTCCGCAGTCTTGCGCATTTTTTTTAGGGTCGTGCCCATCTTCCGCAGTTCCTTGTCCAGGAGTTCCTCCCCTATCTTGAGGCTTCTTTCCCTTTCCTCCCTCTTAATGAAGCTGCGGATCTTCGTTTTAGCGCTGTGTGTCCCTGCGAGCTTGAGCCAATCCTTGCTGGGTTTGTGTCCCCTGGAGGTGATGATCTCCACCGCATCCCCATTTTTCAGCTTATATTTCAGCGGGACCATTCTGCCGTTGATCCTCGCGCCAACGCACCGATGCCCGACATCTGTGTGGATGCTGTAAGCAAAGTCAATGGGGGTTGCGCCAACGGGGAACTCCTTGACATCGCCCTTGGGTGTGAACACGTAGACCTCATCCGGGAAAAGGTCCGTTCTGACCGTTTCCATGAGTTCCCTGGGATCCTCAACTTCGGTGAGCTCATCCAGGATCTGTTTGAACCATTTGAAACGCTTGATATCTTCCTCGGGGAGGGTTCTGTCATCGGATTTATAGCGCCAGTGTGAAGCTATACCGTCTTCCGCCGTAAGATGCATTTGCCAGGATCTGATCTGGACTTCCATCCTTTCACCAACCGGACCGATAACAGTCGTATGAAGGGATTGATACCGGTTAGATTTGGGAACACCGATGTAATCCTTGAATCGGCCAGGCACTGGTTTGAACATGGAGTGAATGAGACCGAGAACGCCGTAACAGTCCCTCACCGTATCCACAAGTATCCTGAAAGCGATGAGGTCGTAGATCTGATCGAAGGGCAGGCCTTGTTTCTGCATTTTGTTGAATGTGCTCCACAGGTTCTTGACCCTTCCTGTCACTTCGCCTTTAATATCGTGATCATCAAGGACCTTGCTGAGGATCTTTATGACTTTCCCGATATAGATATCGTACTCTTTGCTCCTCTCCTGGACCTTCTGCTTAAGGTTCTGGTAGGCTTCCGGATGGAGATACTGGAAGGAAAGGTCCTCGAGTTCACTCTGAATCCATGATATCCCCAACCTGTTGGCGAGGGGCGCATAGATGTCCATTGTCTCCTGGGCTATTTTTGCTCTCTTTTCAGGCCTGAGATGCTCGAGTGTCCTCATGTTGTGCAAGCGATCCGCCAGTTTGACCATGATAACCCGGATATCCTGGGCCATGGTGAGGATCATTCGCCTGAGGTTCTCCGCCTGTTGATGCACCGTTGTTTCGAAATCAAGCCTGTTGATCTTGGTCAGGCCCTCAACAAGAAAGGTGATCTCGTCCCCGAAAATCTTCAGGAGGTCCTCTTTCGTAACATCAGTATCTTCTATGGTATCGTGCAAAAGACCAACTGCAATGGTGGTGACATCCATCTTCATGTCGCCCAGGATACCCGCGACCTGCAGAGGGTGTATGAGGTAGGGTTCGCCGGATTGGCGCACATGTCCGGCATGGGCTTTTGCGGAGTAAACGTAAGCCCTTTTGATCAGTTCAAGGTCCGCTTTAGGATTGTACTCACGAACGTTGTCGAGTATGTCATCGAGTCGTATCATTTCGATCAGGATCGATCCCGGTCACAATAGATAGGGTCGCAAAAAGTCCATTCGCGGCTTTTTGCTCCGCGGAAAGCGAAAAGTGTCATTTTCGCTTTCCTTGCAAATCAATGACTTACATTGTCTGTCATTGATTTGGGCGCCCCACCCGGGGCGCATTGATGACTTTTTACGAAGTCATCAAAAAATTAAAAATCCCCGGCCCGTTGTTGAGCCAAGGGAGGGGTGTCAACAATGCCAGAGGACCGACAGGTCCTTTTAACTCTTTACAGGATCCCCGTTGGGATGGGCGCTTGCATAGGAATCGACACCATCCTCGTCAGACTTAAGGCTCTCCTCCTCCGCTACCCTTAGCGCACGTTCCCTCAGGATCCTTTTAGCTTCCCTGATCTTGCCCATCTCATCGTGTGTCGCCAGCACGATCATTCCTTGGGCGATCTCCTTGAGAGCCAGTACGACAGGCTTTGCCTGATCCTCCTCTTGGATGAGGGTGGATTCCCCTTCGTTGATCTCCTTGGCCCGCGCAACAGCCATCATGGTGAGTTGAAACCTGTTGGGGTACATTTCCAGTGCGTTTTCCATCGTTTTGAGCTTCATTTACTTTTGCTCCTTTTGAAGTTGTTCCGATTACGGCATCTTTCAGCCTTTATGATGGAGCTGATGGCGTCCACTGCACCCTTAACCTCATCGTTCAGCACAGAATAATGGTATTCGTTGACGAAGGCAAGCTCCCGCCTTGCCGCTTCAAGTCTAATTTTTACTTCTTGGGTGCTTTCAGTGCCTCGATCCCTCAGCCGCCTTTCCTGTTCCTTCTCTCCAGGGACGATGATGAATATCAGGATCGCGTCCCTTCTCCTTTGCTTTACCTGCATGGCGCCCTGGACATCAATATCCAGGAGAACATCCAGGCCTTTTCCTGTGATGGACTCAACCGTGGTTATAGAGGTACCATAGTATTGACCGTATACCTCAGCCCACTCCAGGAACAGATTCTCATCGGCCATCTTTTTAAAGCGCTCCTCTGCCAGAAAGTGGTAATCACGGCCTTCCACCTCTCCGGAACGCGGTTCCCGGGTCGTATGGGATACGGACATCTGCAAGTCCGCCATTACTCCCATCAGTCCCCTGATCACGGTCGTCTTCCCGCCCCCGGACACAGAAGAGATAACAAAGAGAAGTCCCTTTCCGGTAAGTCCGTTGTCGATGGTGGATAGATCCATTAGATACCCTTTGATTCAAAATTCAAGGTTCAATATTCAAAATGAATACAGCATTTATAGCGTATTTACGGTAGGTTGCAGTGTTTTCTTAATCTTGAATCTTAAATTTTGAATTTTATTTGTTTATTCAATATTCTGCACCTGCTCCCGGACCTTTTCCAATCCGGTTTTGAAATCCACCACCCGCTCAGAGATCTCAGGGAGCCCGGATTTTGATCCAATGGTATTGATCTCGCGCTGGATCTCCTGGATCAGAAAATCGAGACGTCTCCCGATCACACCGCCGCCTGACAAGGCCTGCCGGAAAGAATCCTGGTGCGTCCGGAGACGGGTGACCTCCTCAGTGATATCTGATCGCTGGGCAAGCATGGCTATTTCCACCTCAAGCCTTTGGGGTTCCACCCGTTCCCCCAGGTCCAGGTCCGCCAGGAACTGTATTATATTTTGTCTTGCTCTCTTGGGAACATCCGGGGCCAACTCTTCAATACCGTTCGAGATTTTGGTCAATTCCTTCATTCGTGACACAAGATCCTGAGCCAGGGCCGTACCCTCCTCGTGCCTGTGTTCGACCATGTTTCCAAGGGCCTGACCGGCGGCCTGAAGAATGACGGATGTGATCTCTTCATCGACCACCCTCTCACTTGTCTGAACGATCTCACCGGCTGCCAGAATGTGCTCCAGGCGGACTTTGTCCCCGATAGCGTTCGCCACAGTTTCAAGAGATTTGGCCACATTAAGAGCCCTGTCGGTATCAATAACGAAATCAAGGGGGCGATCTTCAAGGACAAGAAATACCTCCACCTTTCCCCTGGATACGCACTCTCTGACCATGTTCCGAATTTCAGGATCCAGATGCATCACGCTGCGTGGAGCTCTGATTATCATATCCAGATGCCTGTGGTTCAAGGAACGCACCTCCACAGTGATACGGCCGAAAACCGCCTCTCCGGTGGATCTACCGTAACCGGTCATGCTTGCTACACCACTCTTGTTCTTCGATGCTATGCTCAAGATACCAGTAGTTCCTTTCTGAAGGCGTAAAGTGTCTCTTGAGATGATACCAGGGTACCCATCACAAGAAGTACAGACTCCGGGAGCATTTCAATTTCCACCCTTATCCCTGTTTACCAAATGTTCCCTGAGGAGTCCTACCTCATCCTCCAGTTCCCGGATTCTGGCGCCGTAGTACTCCTCAAGCTGGCTGTGGCTTTTCAGGATCCTGGCTACTTTACTTCTCACGATGGCGTCAATACGCTTTTCATCGCGCTTCAGGGCCTGATTGCGCCTTTTGAAGGCCGCTTTGGGGGAGGATCTGTGGATCTGAATGATATTTTCCAAGACACTTTTATCGATGGGCGCGATTACCCTGTGGTCAAAATCTTTCAAAACGCCTTCCAGCTTTGATTTCTCCTTTGTTACCAGAATCATTGTCGTTGCGCGAAGGTCAAGTAAACCTTTCAGGAGGTGGGCGGCGACTGAAGATCCAAGACCAGGCAATACATCCGTGATCAGGATGATGTCCGGCAGCTCCTTGCCAAGGGAATCGACAAGTTGTTCTGTATTTCTTGCTATCTGGAGCCTGATGTCGTGGCGCCGGCAGAATGTCGTTACCTTTTCAGCGAGGTCGGCATCGGATTCCGAAACCAATAACATACTCAACTGTTGGGGTGGCTCCTCTACGATCTCAGGCACCGTCGTGGGCAGATATTTCGGAGCCTCCTGGGCCTTTTCAGCCATTTTGTTGAACACCTGCAGGAATTCAGTGATCTGGAAAGGTTTATCCAGGTATTCATCAACATTGAATTCTTCCTGGACCTTTCCCTTGTACTTGTATTTCTTGTAAACGGCGGTCAGAATCAGGACCTTTGCGGTGTTGTCAGACTCCTCTTTAATCCTGCGGCAAAGTTCAAACCCGTGGAGCTTTGGCATCATCGCATCGGTCACGACGAGAGGCGGTCTTTCTTTCATGTAAACGGCGAGCCCCTCCTGCCCGTCCATGGCGGTAAAGACCTGGAAACCCTCACCGGTCAGGATCTGTTCCAGTAGCAGGACGATCTCCCGCTCATCATCGACCACCAGGACCTTGGTGCCGGCAAATTTCCCGGTCCCTGATCGGCGCACCAGCTGTCCATTGATATCTCCGGGTTCCAGGACCCCAGAGTGTGCCTGGATTCTTTCCGCAGCTTCTCGGGCCTTGTCCTTGAGCGAAGTACCTTTCAGCAGGTCCAGCAGTATGAGAGCTTGTTCATATTGCCCGTTTCGGTCGACCTCTTCAGCCAACTCGAGAATTTCTTCCTCATGTACTGCCCCTGCCTCACCCAGCCCAGCCAGGGTACGGAACAGTTCATGAGCCTCCGTGTTTTCGGAATCCAGTTTAAGAGCCTGGATCGCGAGTTCCACCGGTGGTTCCCCCTTCTTCATTTTTAGACCCAGGGATGCAGCTTGGACGAAAGCTTGAGCTGCGTGAAACGGCATGCCCGCGTCTTTGTTCAAAGTAGCGAACTGTATCCATTTGATCTGATCCTCGGGCTTTGCGGTAATTACCTTGTCGAAGACCGATACGGCCATCAGATGTTTACCTTCATTTCGGTATATGTTCGACAGTTCGCTGTATACCTCGATGGCCTCTTCCTGGTTTTCCATCTCCTCCAGAATTTCGGCCAGGAGATAGTAGGAGTCGTGGTGGGACGGAAAATCCCTCACCAGCTTCTTCAGGATAACGATAGCCTTGTTCATGTTCCTCAGAGGGCTGTCCGAAACAGAAAAGAGGCGTGCTGCCGCCAGGAAATGCTTGGAAGCTTCTCCTGCGTCCCCCTTCTGCTGATATAGTCCACCAAGAGAATTGTGCAGATCCGGGCGGTTCGGGTGTTTCCTGAGCTGATCTATAAGGTCTTTTATCTGGTCCATAAATTTATTCAGCGAACAGTGAACGGTTAACAGTGTACAGAGGACTCAGAACCGCAGTCGGGAATGACGCTCTTTCCAGGTTCTCACTGTAAACGGTGAACCGTAAACTGAAAACTGCCCTTTAGTAAAACCCCTTCGCCTTGTTATACTCCGACTCGGCCTTGCTGTACTCCTCCAGCTCCATGTAGACTTCGCCAAGGTAGAAATATATCTCGGGGTTTGACTCATCCTCAGAGGCGGCCTGGAGAAGGACCTTCCGGGCCTCCAGATATTTGCCCTCCGTGAAGAGACTCTTCCCCCGCTGAAGGAGTTCAGTGGACCGGGTGGTTTCCCTTCTCACCCGCTCTTCGATGGCCCTTACCCTTTGAACGGCATCGTTACGTTGCGTACCCGGACGGCCAAGATCTATGAAACGCCGATAATGACCCAGGGCGCTTCTGTCTTTACCGGCATCTTCGTAGATAAGCCCCATTCTGTAATGGGCCCTCACATCATTTAACCCCAGCGCTTTGCGGTAATACTGAAGAGCTCTCCGGAAGTCGTCCCTGGCAAAATATTTCTCGCCCATTTCGTAGGGGTCCTTCCCCCTGTCTCCACCGGCCTGGACCGGCTGCGGTAACATCAGACAGACCAGCAGAAATGCTGTCAGGAGGCGAAAAACGATTTTCATGCACTGCTCCTTTCCAAGCCTATGTGTCTGTCAGAGGTTCTACATCAGACTCATAGTATGAAAGCGTTCCCATACCGGACGTATCCCAGGTAAGTACGCGCATGGGAATTGCTCCGATATCGTACAGAACAAGCTGCAGACCTTCAGGCTTGCCTGCCATTTCCTTTTTCGAGAATGCTACCGTTAAACCTACCTCATAAAGAAAAACGGGGTTCATTTCTTTTCCTGCTGCCGACACCCTGCTTGTGATGAATTTGCTCCCTTCCAGTTCCTTTGGGAGATGAGCTCTGACTTCCCTGCCGGAATGGTCCCTTAGAGCGATATGCCGCTCGAAATTATCCGCGTACCCGGGGAAGCCGCTCATCAGGTTTTTACTGTAGACCGTGATGTAGTAGGATCCTGAAAGGTTATAAGTCTTTGCCATTTCACCCATGGTTTTTAGCGTTTTCTCGCTGGTCCAACCCTCTTTGGCTGCCGTGTATTTTATGGCCGCTTCCAGTTCCTGTCTGGTATGAAGGGTGGCCTGGATCATCATGTCATTCGACACCGATTGAACCGTATTCCTGCGCCAGAGTTCTTCATAGGTATCCTTCGATATCGACCTCGCGATCCAGGGTTCCGGGGGTTTTCCTGTCTGAATCCGCGGCTCGGGGGCATTTGCCATCCTCTGAACCGGCGTGATGGCCTGATCCTCAGTGGCTCCGACCCGCGATTTGGCAAAATATCCACCTCCAAAGAGAACAAGGGCGACGACAGTCGCTGCGGCAGCAATACCGTACCTGCTCGTCCTCGTGACGACTTCCAGAGGCCGGCTCCGTCCTGGTATGTGCATCGGGTAGAGCCGAGCCGCTTCTTCGCCCATCAACCGGCGACTTTCCTTTAGGGCATCCTCAAAAGCTTCGCTGAGTTCTCCCTCTCTCGTTCTCCATGCATCTCTATCCTTACGGTAAGCCGACTTTTCCTCTTCCAGTGATCTCATAAGCGATTCAACGCTTTCCTCAAGGGAGGATTCCCTGTCTCTCTGCACCTTGAGAATGGTCTGAGCCTCTCGAACAGTTTTTCCAAGTGCGGCTTCCAACTGGTCAAGGCGTTCATTCACATAGGGAGTATCGCTATCCGAATCGGGACTTTCCTCATCCCGACGTGATCTTTCTTGCCCGGTTTTTCTCTCCAGTTCCTCACAGCGCTTCCGGGTAATCCTGAGAGTAGCCTTGAGTTCCTTGTTATCTTTTTCGAGTTGCTTAACCTTTTCATCTGCTGCACCTGATCCCTCCAGCTCGAACTTGAGAGCTTCAACCTCGGCATCAGCACCGGCACGCATTTTTATTTCAGCCTCGAGCCTGTTTTCCAGGCTCACGACTCTGTCATCTATCACCTCCCGCTCTTCGATCTGACGCTTGGTTTCCTCCAGTTCCCCCTCGAGCAGCGCCTTCTCATCGGCCTGGCTTTCCAGTCTGCCTTCAATTTCCATACGCGCTTCAGTCTCACTGGCGGCAAGCTTCCGGCACTCCTCCACTTCATTTTTCAACTCTTCAGACAACTTCTCGATTTTCACGTTCCGGGACCGTAATTCCTCCAGTTCCTCAATTGATCCGAACAGGGTGTCTCTCTCTTCCTTCATGGCTTCCGTTCTTTTAAGGGCAGTCGCCAGCTTGTCCTTGAGGGTGATCAGTTCCGCATTGGCATTGTCTGGTTCGGCATCGAGCTGCTTGCGGAATTCGTCGGATTCCAATCGAACCTTCTCAAGCTGGGACTGCACCTCATCAAGCCACTTGACCTTAGTTTCCGCTTCAGAGACACGGGACACCAGCTCCTGATTCACCTCCCTGGATTTTTCCAGTTCCTGCTTGAGCGGAGCCAATTCATCTTCTTTCCCCCTGTTTTCAACCATTAATTTGGCTTGGTCCTCAATCTCCTTTTTGGCTGCGATGGCTGCTGTCAGATCCCTTTTCAGAGCTTCTATCTCTTTGTGGAACTCTTCACGATCAACATCATCAATTCCAGCATCGGCATTGGATATTTCTCTTTTCCTCAGGTCCTCCATCTCACCACCGAGGACCTTGTTCCGGTTTTTCATTTCCAGAGCATCGGCGTTGGCTTTTTCCAGTTTGGCGCCAAGTTCCGACAGCTGAGCCTTCAACTCGACGTTGGATTCAGCCTCATGGAGATTGTCTTTCAAAACCTGATTTTCGTGTACCCTGGCGTTTAGCTCTTCTCGTGTGTCCTCCAGCTTCCGCTCAACCTGCTCACGCTTCTTTTTATCATCGGAAGACACCTCTTCCAGACTGGCCTGCAGCCTCTTGTTTTCCTCAACCAGCCTCTCCGATTCTGTTCTGGTCTCCTCAAACCGGTGTGTGACGAGTGTGAGCTTGTCCTGGAGCCCACCCTCTTTCCCGTCCAGTGTTTTCCTTAGTTCAAAGAGCTCAGCTTCCAACAGATCCTTTGTTTTTTTCATGCCCTCCAAGTCAGCTTTCAGCTGCGATTCACGGGCAATCTTCCCTTCCAGTTCAGATCTGGCTTGTTTCAGTTCTTTAACGAGCTTTGGCTCAATGGATCCAGCGGCCGGAGCTGAGGTTTCGCCAAGTTCACCTACATCCTCCGGCGGTACAAAGAAACCTGTTTTGCTCTCTACATCACCTGAACCGCTGCCCCTTAAAGAGGCAAAACGGCGAACTAGTTCATGGAGCTCCGACTTCATGAACGGTTTCTGCAGATAAGCGTCAGCGTGATACCTGAGTTTGGAGTGCCGCTGGAAAGATTCATCGTCTACAACCGCAGACATGAGGATGATGGGGATATTTTTTGTTTCCTCCTGCTTGCGGAGCATCTCACAGACCACAAAACCGTTCAGGTTTGGCATCTGGACATCAAGCAGAATAAGGTCAGGTATAAGGTCACTGGCCGCTTTGTATCCACTCTCTCCATCCCAGGCGATCTCCGTCCTGATCCCCAGTTCTTCCAGAAAATCCCTGGTAATATCACAAATGTACCGGGAGTCGTCTACGACAAGTATGACGGTTTCCGCTCCCTCCTTATGGATTTCAGGACCTTCTTCAGGGAACTGTGAGATCTCGATGGCACGGTCCGCTTCTGCTGGTTCGGGTAGGGCAACCGTACCTTCATCGACCGGCGCGATAACCACTTCCGAGAAACCGAAATCCCCACCAATCACCTCCCGGATCATATCAATGAGAACCTGACCGCTGAACGGCTTGGGGAGGTAGCCCTCGGCGTGAACGCTCAGGCTGGAATGTCTCTCCAGAAGGGCTTTTTCAACCTTTCCGGACATCATGATCACTGGAATGTCTTTAGTCTCAGGACGCTCCCTCAGCGTCTTGAATAGGACGAATCCCTGGATCTTGGGTATTTCGATGTCGGTGATAATGAGGTCAGGCTGTTCGGTAATGGCCAAGGCAAGACCGGCTTCGCCGTCCGTAGCGTTTACAATATCGACACCGGTCTCGGCCAGCAGGTCGTTCACGTAGGTTTGATAGAAGAGGTCATCCTCAACTACAAGGAACTTGAGCTTTGACATCGGGATCCAGTTACCTTATAGCTCCACCGCTCCAGCTGTTACCGGGAGCTATTGGGTGGTAAAAGAAAGTGCGGTGTGGATCAATCATGACAACCTCGCAAAAAGTCTCTTCGAGCCTTAATGAAGGCGTTCACGCCTTGGGCGTGATCCCCCGCCAGGCGGAGTGAATCCGCCTGGTTCCACCCCTGCCCCTGGATGCAAGCTTAGCGTACATCCAGCTTGATGGACTTTTTCCGAGAGTCCATCAATTACTGTGTGTTGACCTTCAGGACAATGGATTGTCCTTCCTGGTAAACGTCATATCCGATCCTGGTTGGCAGGATCTCAATAGAAACTCTGACCCCGCGACCATCGCCCACCGATGGCTCAACATAGATCTCACCTACGATCTTTTCACCACCGCTAATGCGGTCAGGCAGATCGACCGCCATGTCCGGGAACTCTATGTCTATCCACTTTCTGGACAGCTTTGCCGAGGTTGTGACATTGTAGTCCGTCATTCCGTTGGTCGAGAAGGTGACCAGTGCTCTGCTTTCCTCCTCGACCACAGCGATCCTGTCCAGGATGCCGGGACGCAGGAGCCTTTTACCGGCAATAACGGGAGTTGGGCTCTCAGGCGTTATCACAGGTTCTGCTTTCTTTACCGCCGGCGGCCGCTTTACAGGTGCGGGGGCCGGGTCATTCTTCTTAACAGGTTCGCTGGCTTTATTCACTGCAGGAACAGGCGCCTGTGGCCGGGGTTGAGACGGCCGGTCAGTCTGCCCAGAGACCCGTTTTTGCCTCAATCTGGACTCCCGGCGGGATCTCATCGCTTCTCCCCTTGCCTTCAGAGCGGAAATACGGGCTTTTTCCTTTTCATCAACAGGCAGTGGCGCGGGCATACCTTTCCCTGAAGTTTCCAGGTGTGCATTGATTTCGAAGGATTCCGCCTTTTCGTATAAAATTTCAAGGGTGGCCAAACCATCTTTAAATGCGCCAGCCTCAACTGTGTCCGGTTTAAGGGTCCCGGTCCCGGTAGAACTTAACCTGACGATGTACCCTGAGGGGATCGATGGAGTTCGATTACCGAATTTATCCTCGGAAGTGATTGTTATCTCGAACGCCTCTCCCGCCATAGCCGAATCTGGAGTATGGATTCGAAGGGTCTTGACTCCGGCAGGCACTATACGAACGTTGAAATCACCGGAGATGTTACTCTGAAGTTCGGACACTTTTATTGAGTGTTCCCCTGCCGACCTCATGACGATCCCGACTCTCGCTACACCGCCACTGAAGGACGAAGCTGCTATAAGGTCAGGGGCAACTCCTGTATTCCTTGAATAAAGACGAACACCTTTGTAGCGAATGCCGTAGTCAGTAATCAGGTTGCCATACCGGTCAAGGGCACGGATCGTCAACGCGAGTTCATTCCCCGCGATGGCCTGACTGGTCGCAGTGTTTATATCGAATGAACCCAGGGGTGCTGGAGTGACGTTTACGGCTGCAGATGTTCCGGTCAATCCTCTTTTCCTGTCTCTCAGGTTGACCGTTTGCTGACCGTGAACCTTGAACTTTATGGGAAGCTCATATACCCCGCCTGCCTTGCTTTTTATCGCCCCTGCAATTAAAACGGCGCTGTCCTCCAAAGAGATGGATTGGACCTGAGGGACGTACCCGAAGGCAACATTCCCGTGAGCGTCCACAGCTTGAATAGACATGGTTACCGTTTCACCCACCTCAGCCCTTAAAGGCAGGTCCACCAGTAGTTCAACAGGACGGCCTGATTTTATGGTCAGGCTCCACTTGTCAAGGACCTTGCCCTCGGCATTATACAGCGACAGGGTCAATTTTCCCATCTTCTCCGTATGGACACTGTACTTGAACCCAGGGACATAGTTCTCGGGGGTGAGTATGGATGGCCGCACACTGGCCGGTTGGGAAACAGTCAGATTCAGAGAAGTTTCCGGTTTCCAGTTATCAGCCATGGGATTGCCGTAACGGTCTACAAAGGTGACAGCCACTTCGAACTCCACTCCAGCCATGACCTCCTCCGGCACAGTTGCTTCAATGTGGTCGAATGCAGCAGGTCTTATAGTGATACTCTGGGCGCTGGAAACTGCGAGCATTAAGACGCTTACAACGGTGAGAACGGCAAGACAGCCAGCCCGTCTGAAGGACATCCGGTACCCTCCTTTTCTCATCACTTGCGGGGCCTTTCCGAAAAAAAGTTTCGCGAAATAAACTCCTCAGGGCATACTGAATCCTTCCCGGCACATCCCCGATGAATCCGCACCGGTTTGTTGATATCAACAAACCCGATAAATTCCTACATAACTAACATGTGGTCCTTAACCCTGTCAAGGTTAATCAATTGGTCCTAACGCTGTAAACCTTCAAAATATTTAGGTTTTATGGCTGATGAAATCGAAAACAGTCCCTCATGGGTGCATGGCGGATTGCTCGATGCCTGTTGTTTCAGAGAATCCCACCATGAGGTTCATGTTCTGCACCGCCTGTCCTGATGCTCCCTTAACCAGATTATCGATACACGATATAATGACGATCAACCCGGTTCTTTTATCCAACCTGAGACCGATGCGGCAAAGGTTGGTTCCCCTGACGTCTTTCAGAGAGGGAAGAACGCCTTCGAGACCGCTTACCCGGATGAAAGGTTCACCCCTATAAAATTCCGCATATAAAGCTAGCAGTTTGTAGTCATCTGAATTAACAATCGGCCTGACGTATATAGTCGACAGAATCCCTCTGTTGACCGGCAGCAGGTGGGGCGTAAATGTTATCCTGACGGTGGCTCCAGCCAAACTGCTCAATTCCTGTTCCATCTCACCAATGTGCCTGTGCCGGCCGGCAATATTGTAAGCTGAAAAATTGCCGAAGGTCTCAGGGAAATGCAATTCGGATCTGGGCTCACGACCGGCTCCGCTGACACCTGATTTGCTATCGATCACAATGGTATCGCTATCGATAATGCCCTGCGCGAGAAGAGGGGCCAGCCCAAGGATGACGCTGGTGGGATAACACCCCGGGTTTGCCACCAGGTTAGCTGCCAGGATCTGCTCCCTGTAAAGCTCCGGCATTCCATAAACCGCTTCCGAAAGGAGATCCTTGCGGGTGTGTGCCCCGTACCATTGTTCGTACGCGGCAGGATCGGTCAAACGGAAGTCGGCGGACAGGTCTACAACCTTTGACCCCGCCTGCCGTAAACGGCCGACAGTTTCCATGGACTCACCGTGCGGGAGGCATACGAAGAAAAAATCTGCCTTTTCAGTGGCATCGGCGGCGTCAAAGCTTGACAGGACGAGGTCTGAAGCATCGCTCAGATGGGGAATGGCATCGCCTAATTTTTGTCCTGCCGATGACCTGGAGGTACCATAGGTAAGGTGGACCCCCGGATGTCCAAGGAGAATCCGGACAAGTTCAATGCCCGTATATCCGGTTACCCCAATAATCCCGACCTTTACCATTATTCAACTCCCTCTCTTCAGCATCTTCCAACAAATTATCCGGTGGCCTGACGGGCTTTTTCGACAGGTTCGCGGGTTAACACTCTATTACAGTGTTACAAAAACGCGTCCCGGGTGGGGCGCCCAAATCAATGACGTGCAATGTATGTCATTGATTTGTAAGGAAAGCAAAAATGACACTTTTCGCTTTCCGTGGAGCAAAAAGCCGCGAATGGACTTTTTGCGACCATATCAAAGTTAACATTTCAATCTCCCTCTGCATAGGGAGATTGAGTGATTGGTGTTTCAAACGCCACCACAAACTGTCGTCAATCAAATAATCCGTGCTGTTCGTAAAGACAGATAAACAAAGGTGTTTCCAAACATATTATCAACTTCACTGCAGGGAACGCCAGGAAGGTATCCCTTCAGACCAGGCTAAGCATCGTAACCCTTTTTATTTATGCGGCCGGCCGGGCGCATAAATAAAAAGGGAAGAGCTCTCGCCCTTCCCTTTTGATCTCGTATGGCTGCTCCGATCAACGTTTGCTGAACTGGAAGCGGGCCCGGGCGCCTCGCTGGCCGTACTTCTTGCGCTCGACCTCACGCGCATCCCTTGTCAGGTACCCAGCTTTTTTCAGGGGTTTCCTGTATTCATCGGAGACCTTGAGCAGTGCTCTGCTGATCCCGTGCTTGATGGCTCCAGCCTGTCCACTGATCCCACCCCCTTTGACACTGATGCTTACATCGAACTGGCCAGTAGTCTCAGTGAGTTCAAAGGGCTGCATGATAATCATCTTCAGAGTTTCCCGCATCAGATATTCGTCCGCGTCCTTCTTGTTTATGCGGATCGTGCCCCCGCCTGGCGTGAGATATACTCTGGCTACGGAGGTCTTCCTTCGGCCGGTGCTGTAGAATTGATTTTCCGTCATATCGATTTTCCCCGATTAAAGTTCCAGCTTTTCAGGCTGCTGTGCTTTGTGCGGATGATCGGGTCCGGCATATACTTTGAGTTTGCTGATCATCCCGGACCCGAGCCTGTTCTTGGGAAGCATCCCTTTTACCGCAATCCTGATGACCTGTTCCGGTTTGCGATCAAGCATTTCTCTTGCGGTCATGCCCTTAATCCCACCTGGATAACCTGAATGCCTGTAATATACTTTTCCATCCAGTTTTTTGCCGGTCAGACGTATCTTTTCGGCGTTAACTATTACAACAAAATCACCCGTATCAACGTGGTTAGTAAAAATTGGTTTATGCTTTCCCCTGAGAATATGGGCGATCCGCGTGGCGAGACGACCCAGTACCTGGTCTTGAGCGTCGATGACCACCCACTGCCTCGTGATGTCCTCTTTTTTTGCTGAATATGTCTTCATTGTTTATCCCTCTGTCCTCGATTTGTTCATGACGAACAGCGAAATCTAATATAATTATGAATACATGTCAACATGTTAACAGCCGTAAATCGTAACTCGCCTGCCCTGAGCCTGTCGAAGGGTGACTCGTGACTCGATTCAAAGCTGTAATTAGTAATTTGTGACTCGTAACTCGAAAAATATTTAGGGTAGCATAAAAGCTGCTGTGATCAGGTTTATCGGATCACGAATCACGGTTCACGAGTCACGGCTTATCAGCTACTTAGATCCCCTTGCGCCGTTTCCAACACGTACAGCAGAAGATACAGTAAAACCAGCCCGGACAAGATAACTGGAGGCCAGGTCCCCTCCATTATCCATAATCCCTCAAGAAGGGGATATTTTTCCCAGAAGGCATCGGGCATGCCGGGGGCCAGATAATTGAGTATACCGAAGAGGAACACTGGCAGAAAAAAGATAAATACGATGAGTGATTTAATAACTCTGCTCAGTATGGGGACTCGGATAATGTCTTTTTCAACGAGCAGACCGACAACGACAAAAGGAACAGCGAAAATAAACACTTTCAGGGTGAATATCAATATATCCTTCCATAGCGCCAACTCAATACCTGTGACGGTACCGACGATGGGGGACAAAAAATCCATACATACCTCCCAGCGACGTGTCGAGAAACCTCGACACGTCGCGAATCATAGGGAAGAGCGGCGAGGGTGTCAAGGGAGGGAAAGAAAACTGCAGAATTCAGAAGCCAGAATCCAGAATTCAGAAGATGATCCCCGGTACGATGCAATGTCCGCGTAGGTGATCCGAAATCAAATGATAAGTAGCATTGCTGTCGATTGTTTGCATTGCGAGTTCTGTGACTCTTGCTCTGAATGCCAACCAGATAAAGAACCGGAAGATCACTCTTGACATGTTTTCCTTCTGGATTCTGGATTCTGAATTCTGGCTGCTATTTTTCCTTTCATTTTTCCTTTCATTGACACCGAAAATTAACCGATGCTATATTGTACTCATTCCAAGGAGGGGTGTGTGCGTGACAAAATTGAAGCAGTGCAGGTCAAGTGCCCTCTCTGCGATCACACCGAGATCATTTACATTCCAAAGGAAGAGATTCCCCGATGTCCAATCGACGATGTTCGGATGATCATCTGCGAACTCCTGGATGAAGGAAAATCCTACTGAAGCCGGATCCGATACGTGATGCCGGCATTTTATGTGATGACTTTGGAAAAAGTCATCAACGCGCCCCGGGTGGGGCGTCCAGATCAATGACCGTTAATTAAAGTCATTGATCTGTAAGGAAAGCGAAAATGACACTTTTCGCTTTTAAGTGGAGCAAAAAGCCACGAATGGACTTTTTGCGAACCTATTTAATTTGGACAATTAAAAAGGAGGAAGCATGAAACGTTTGACCGTTGTCACTGCAATCGTCCTGTCAGCCTGTCTGATGGCCCTTCCAGTTATCGCGGCCGACAGCAGCCTCGCGGGAAAATCCACACTTCAGTCCATCCTGAAGTCAGGCACGCTCCGGGTGGGTATGGAACCCGGTTACATGCCCTTCGAGATGCAGAACAAGCAGAGCAAAATCGTCGGATTTGACGTCGACATGGCCAAACTTATGGCCAAGGAGATGGGCGTTAAATTGGAATTGGTCCCCACGGCATGGGACGGTATCATCGGATCTCTCATCACCAACAAGTTCGATATCATTATGAGCGGCATGACCGTGACCCAGAAGCGAAACCTTAAAGTCAACTTTGCCGACCCATATATCATCGTTGGCCAGACAATCCTCATAAGTAAAAAACTTGAGGGTAAAATCAAAAGCTACAAGGACCTCAACAGCAAGAAGTACACCGTCACCTCCAAACTCGGCACAACCGGTGAGCAGGCTGTGAAAAAGCACATTCCCCGCGCCAATTACAAGAGCTATGAGACCGAGCCTGAGGCTGCCATGGAGGTGATTAACGGGAGAGCCGACGCCTTTGTTTACGACCTCCCCTACTCCGTGGTTTTCTTCGCCCAGAAGGGCGCCGGCAAGCTGGTATTTCTGGATGAGCCCTTCACCTTCGAGCCCCTAGGCTGGGCGGTCAAGCAGGGCGATCCCGATTTCCTGAACTGGCTCAACAACTTCATTTCCCAGGCCAAGGGCGACGGCAGCTACGACAAGATCTATAATAAATGGATCACCGGTACCGACTGGATCAAGGACATTCAGTAAAAAATCATTCAAAAAACATGCGTTCCGGGGGGCTGATATAGCCCCCCGTCCCTTGTTTAACCAATCTTGATAGGGTCGCAAAAAGTCCATTCGTGGCTTTTTGCTCAACGGAAAGCGAAAAGTGTCATTTTCTCTTTCCTCACAGATCAATGACTACATTACCGGTCAATGATCTGGGCGCCCCACCCGGGGCGCGTTGATGATTTTGATAGGGTCGCAAAAAGTCTCGTTGAGCCGTTTTGCGAGGCGTGGCCCCCACCCCAGGATGTATGCTGTGCAAACATCCTGCTTGATGGACTTTTTAGGAGCCCATCAATATTGCGGAGAGAGCAATTGGATGCTTTAAAAGATCTTTTTCATAACGAACGGTTCCGCCACTCACTCTCCTGGATCGCTCTTTTCCTGATACTCTTCGGCCTCATTGCCGGTACGGTCCACACCACGAACAAGGTAGACTACATCTGGCGATGGGAGCAGATCCCGAGATATATCCTCTTCAAAGAGATCATTGAGGTCACGGTTGAAGAAGACGCGATTGTGACCGAATTGGAAAAAGATGGAGCCGACACCGGCATCGTGGCCATTAACTCCAGCGATGAAGAACAGTACTACCTTGTTCCCACCAAAATGTTGTCTGTAGGGGTCGGCGACGGAATCGAACGTGGCCAGGTCCTTGCGGAGGGAAAAGTGTGGAGACTGGGCCTGCTTTTGACCGGACTAATTCTCACCCTGGAGATCTCGGCTCTCTCCATAATATTAGGTGTTATCATCGGTCTGATCACAGGGCTTGCCAGGCTGTCATCCAGTCCCGCGCCTAAATGGCTTGCCATTGGATACATCGAACTTATCAGGGGTACCCCCCTTCTCGTTCAGATCTACATATTCTATTTTTTTATCGGGCAGGTTTTCAGGCTGTCCAACTTCATGGCCGGTGTCCTGGCGCTATCCTTTTTCTCGGGCGCATACATTGCCGAGATCATCAGGGCCGGTATCCAGTCGATCCACAGGGGGCAGATGGAAGCGGCCCGGTCCCTCGGAATGAACTATCCCCAAGCCATGCTTTACATAATCCTTCCCCAGGCGTTCAAGCGGATCCTGCCTCCTCTTGCAGGACAGTTCATCTCTCTTATCAAGGATTCCTCCCTTGTGGGAGTTATCGCTCTTGTGGAACTCACGAGAGCCGGGCGGGAGATCGGCACAAGCACCTTCAATTACTTCGAAGTCTTCTTCACTGTGGCGGCCCTGTACCTCATCCTGACCTTCAGCCTGTCCATGATCGTCCAGTATCTGGAGAGGAGGTTTGCAGCCAGTGATTGACGTCAGCGGCATTTACAAGACCTTCTATTCCCGTCACAAGGTCGACGCGTTAATCGATGTCTCCCTTCATGTCGAGAAAGGGGAGGTCGTCGTCATCTGTGGTCCTTCGGGTTCGGGGAAAAGCACACTCCTTCGCTGCCTGAACCACCTTGAAGCCATTGACCGTGGGGAGATCGTCATCGACACGATCCAACTCACTGATTCCCGCACCAACATCAACAAGGTGCGCGCCGAGATCGGCATGGTCTTTCAGAGCTTCAACCTCTTCCCACACATGACGGTCCTGGAAAATGTCAGCATCGCCCAGGAAAAGGTGCGAAAAAGGTCCAGACAGAAGTCACACGAGATAGCCACCCGGCTGCTTGAAAAAGTCGGCATCCCCGAAAAGGCCAATTCCTACCCGTCACAGCTTTCCGGAGGTCAGCAGCAGAGGGTAGCCATAGCACGAGCCCTTGCCATGCAACCGAAGATCATGCTTTTTGACGAACCGACCTCCGCCCTTGACCCTGAAATGATCGGGGAGGTCCTGGAGGTCATGAAGACCCTGGCCAGGGAGGGGATGACCATGTGTTGCGTCTCTCACGAGATGGGGTTCGCCCGTGAGGTGGCCGACAGGATCGTTTTCATGGACGAGGGACGTATTGTTGAGATCGGCACGACCGACCAGATATTCAATGAACCCAGGGAAGAGAGGACGAAGGCGTTCCTCGCGCAAATCCTGTAAAAGGGCAGGAGCCAGAATTCAGAATCCAGAATTCAGAAGAAAATCAAACCATAAATCATTTTCCCAGAACCTAAGTAAAAGGATCCTATATAGCATTTCTTTCGAATTTGTTATTCTGGCTACTGGATTCTGGATTCTGAATTCCTTAACCTCGGAGTTTCCTAATGAAAAAACGTTCCATCAAGCCATCCACCTTTCTCGCACCGGTCCCGGCAGCCCTAGTCACCTGCCAGGACAGAGGCGGACGTCCGAATATCATCACCATTGCGTGGACCGGCGTCGTCTGTTCAGACCCACCCATGGTCAGCATCAGCATCAGGCCTTCCCGCTATTCCCACGGCATCATAAAGGAAACCGGGGAGTTCGTGGTGAACATCCCGACAGTGGACATAATCCTAAAAGCTGACCACTGCGGAATAACGTCCGGGAAGGATTCGGACAAATTCGCGGATACCGGATTGACACCGGCGAGTGCTGAAAAGGTCACCCCACCTCTAATAGAAGAATGCTCCATATCTCTGGAGTGCAGGTTGACGGAGATCGTCCCCCTGGGTGTACACGACATGTTCCTGGGAGAGATCGTCGCGACCCACGTGGCCGATGAAGCCTTCGACGCTGACGGGAATATCCGAATGGAGATCATCAATCCCCTGGGCTACAGCCCGATAGACCGGACTTACCGAGCCATCGGTGATGCGTTGGGAGGATACGGATTTAGCAGAAAAAACAAGTAATAGTAAATTCCAGTCATAGTAATAGTAGAAAGTAATAGGAAAAACGCGGCTTCCCACTATTACTATTACTTACCACCATTACTTGTATTTACTATTACTTGCTTTTCGTCCACTCCGGCACCTCTCCCATCCAACTCATTTCATGTTGCCCAAGAAAAAAATAACCGGAAGTTTTTTTCCGGTTATCTTTTCCAAGCGCATTTATCAGTACACTGATTCTGAACTACACCTGCTCTTCCGGCATTTCAATTGTTTCCGATGTCACAACGTCCTTGCGCAATGATTCCTGTTCCTGCCTGTAGTATGTATAGCTCATCCCCAGCACCAACAGGAATAGGATCATGCTCCTGAGGACCAGAAACGGCATATCGAAACCGAGCAGAGTTTCGATCAGACCGCTAAAAGCAAGAGCCAGCGCAATACCAAACCAGATATACATGTCCCACTCCTTTCATGTACCCATTGTGCAGCATTAAGTTGTATCAATTTCATTCCCTATAATGGCACTTCAAGGAAATTTACCATATTGAAAATGCAAAAGCTACACAATTAACATTTTTGCCATATTTGATATATGGAGATTTGAACAGCTGGAAATGCTGATTTACTTCGGGACTGACGCAAGGGACTGGATAAGTAATAGTAATAGTAATAGTAGAAAGTAATAGGAAAAACGCAGATTCCCACTATTACTATTACTTCCTACAATTACTTGTATTTACTATTACTTGCCTTTAGCCCACTCCGGCACTTCCTCCATCCCCCTTTTCGCCTGACTGTTAAAGGTCCTGAATTCCGGTTCCAGGGAGGCCACCATGGACCAGAAACGCCTGGAATGGTTCAGATGGACCGTGTGGCACAGCTCATGGTTCAGAATGTACCTGACAACATCCGGCGGTAGAAACAGTAACCGGTAGTTAAGATTGATGTTTCCCTTGGACGAGCAGCTTGCCCAGCGTGTCCTCTGTCCTCTGACGGAAATGGCCCCAAAGGGTAAATCTGCCTGGGCGCTCAGCTCATTGAGCCACCGCACAAGGGAAACCCTGGTCTGCCGAACGAGCCACCGCCTGAGTCCCAGCATCACTTCCCTTCCGTCCTCAACGCGCCCGCTGACCGTCAGTATACCGCTCCCGTTACTTCGAGCCTGGACCGACCGTCCGGCAGTTTTACGGTATCTTACGATCCAGCGCTCCCCCAACGCGGCGAGGTGGATCTCGTCGGGAAACGGTGGATGTGCCGGGATGCCTGAAAGATTTCGGAGACGATTGAGGAATGATTTCAAAGGGAGTCCTTTGTGGTTTGCTAATTGAGAATTGAGAATTCAGGATTGAGAAAAAATCATAAACAGGAATCGCGGTCGCTGTTTTAATCCTCAATGCTCAATTCGTAATCCTCAATTGATACAGTAACATCCGTTGAGGATTTCCGAAGGGCGATAACACAGAAAATGGTCATATAACAACGCATCAGGCGGAAAATTCCTATCGGTCGTCAAGAGTGCGTCAAATACGAGGCTCGACCGACGAGGGAACCGTGAGTCCCGCCAGCGGCGGGATGGGGATTCCCGAACCCCGATAACGAAGTTGGTGATGTGCTAGTGGGACCCGCATAATACTCTACGTTATTGAGGCTTCCAAGAGTGCGTTAGATACGAGGCGCGACTGAGGGGCCGACCGGAGGCGTATATGCTGGCATACGTCGAGGATCGGCCACGAAGGAGTACGATGTAGATAATGTGTTATTGGAAGCCGCATTAACTCTCTTTCTCCACAAAGAGGGTCTGGGTGGGATAAGCAAATTCTATTTTCTCTTCCTCGAATTTCCTATATAACGCCAGGTTAATCTCCTGCTGTATCCCCATATAAAGCGCATAATCCCTGTCCAGAACCCAGTAAACGATCTGAAAATTGAGAGAAAAGTCGCCGAAAGTTGCAAAATGAGCGCGGTCGAACCTGACATGCTCCTGCACCTCTATGATCTCCCGGATCATCCCCGGTATACGTTCAAGCTTGTCGGCCGGGGTCTGGTAAATCACACCGAGGTTGAAGAGAACCCTTCTTTCGTTCATGAGTCTGAAGTTACGTATACGGCTTTCCAGCAGATCAGTGTTAGAAAAGACAATCTGCTCCCCGGAAAGGCTCAGCACACGGGTGGTCTTGAGCCCTACGTGCTCCACCGTCCCCATCAGATCACCAACGATGATGAAATCCCCTATTATGAAGGGGCGATCCATAATGATGGAAAGAGAGGCGAACAGGTCGCCAAGGATGTTCTGAACAGCCAGGGCCACCGCGATACCCGATATCCCCAGTCCCGCTACGAGGGCAGTGATCTCTATACCAAGGTTGTTTAAGACCAACAGGACCACGGTGGTCCAGAGGGACGCCTTGGCTATCCAGGTAATAACGGAATAAGCCTCGAGGTTGAGCCCATCTTCACCGTCCTTCGCGGCCCTTCTGGTGACAAGGAATTTGATAATACCGTTGCCCCAAAGCCCAACCTGGAAAAACAGGAATACGAATACCGCGCCAAGGATGATCCTTTGGACATCAGGGGGCAGCACAAGGAACAGGGAGGCCCCGTAGACGGCAAAAACGAGGAACAGGATCTTCTTTGTCCTCACCTGAATTAAGTCCGCGACGAAGTCATCGAGATCGGTGGTTGTCCTGTCGGCCAGGACCTTCAAACGCCTACCAATCAATCGGCGCAACACTGAGGTTGCAACGTATATCGCTACAGCCGCCGTAAGCGCGATGATCCACATTAAAAGACTGTTCCCGAGATAGACCTGGTCTAGAATAAACACGTCGATTTCTCCTCCCCCGAATTGACCCACACCCCGGCTTTATGGAATTTTGATCGGCTTTTGATAGGGTCGCAAAAAGTCCATTCGTGCTTTTTTGCTCCTCGGAAAGCGAAAAGTGTCATTTTCGCTTTCCTTACAAATCAATGGCGTACATGCCGGTCATTGATTTGGGCGCCCCATCCGGGGCGCGTTGATGACTTTTTGCGAAATCATCAATTTTCATGCCTGAAGCATAACATCCTACAACAAAATTTAGCTAGGAGTCTGAACTGGTTTTTCCGACATACTCCCAGGGTAACATTTCCTTTGAACGAGGTACCTAAATGGGATATTCTCAAGCTCTGTTACCCAAATTCACCCTATCGGATAGAGGTTTTTTTAAACACTATGAGAACCTACTTGAGCTCCAGATTTCAAAACGTGATCGAGAAGACCGGCGGGAGGATCTTTCAATACTCCCTCCTGGGGTTTGGCCTCGGGCTGCTCACCCCGCTGGGCTGGCTTGCGCTGAACCTCCTTTTTTCAAGGCCGGGAGGAACTCCCGTGACCCCTTATCTGAAGAACTTCTTTTCCGGGGATCCCAGCAACACCATGACCGCCCTTTATATGTCCTTCGGCACCTCCTTCGTCATGGCTGCCTTCGGTTACCTCATTGGGCATAAGGACTCCAATTTCATCAAAGAGCAGCATAAAATGTCGGAAACGTACAAACTGTACATAGCTAAGGAGGAGATGTTCGAACAAAGGCTTTTCACCCTCCACAACAGAATGAACGGGATCACCCGTGTAAGCGCCTCCATCCAGAGATCCTCCATAATGGAGGAGGTATTCCGGACTGTCGCCGACGGGATTCACGATATCCTGGAATTCGACCGAGTGAACATTTTCCTGGCCAACCGGGATAGTGAGATGCTCGAATGCGTCGAGGCTCGCGGCAACCTTGACGAACCCCTGGAAAGCATCCGGGTACCTATGAACGAAGAGGGGGGGATCATCTGGCATGCCCTGAGGGATGACACACCCTATATTATCAAAGATGGCTCTGATCTGCCTCCCGAACGGCGGCTCTCCCCGCCTTATGACAGGATCAAGGCGATCCGCAGCACCTCTTTCATGCTCATCCCCTTTCACGACGGAAAGGATGCCGTCGGCCTGTTCGCCATTGACAACAAGTTCAAGAAAACCCCCATCAACGACGAAGAGGTGGACCTCATCAAGGTCATGGCTGATCAGACCTCAGTGGCCATTTCCAACATAAGGCTCATCCAGGGGATACGACGGATGGATAACCTCATGGATAAGATCTTCGTTTCCATCCAGGAAAAGCGCGACCGTTATTCCAGTGAAATCCAGAAGCTCGTTGAAGCCACAACCAAGCTCCGCAAGGCCGCCGATTCCCTCGCTGCCGACGGAGGGCAGATCCTGGCGTCGGCTGACGAAGGTACCTCTACCGCCAAAGAACTTGACAAAGTCGGCAACGAGGTCAATGAGGGTATGGATGAACTCGTTTCCTCCATGGAAGAGATCGCCGTTGTCGCACGAAACATGCAGCAGGTCCTCGTTGAGATCCGGGACAGATCGGAGGAATCGGCTAATGCAGACGACCAGGCCACAATGGAGGTCGATTCCGGCAAGAAAATTTTTGGCAACGCCCGGGAGGGCATACAATCCCTGGCAAGGATCACCGGAGACTTTGCCGGAACCATGGTTGAATTGAATAAGCGTTCCGTCATTGTAAAAGAGACGATCAAAATCATCGATGAAGTTATGGACCAGACGCGCCTGCTGGCTTTAAACGCCAGCATTATTGCCGCCCAGGCGGGAACTCACGGGAGGGGATTCGCCGTTGTGGCCGAGGAGATCAGTAAGCTATCCCGCGACGTTGAGGTGTCCACCGGCGACATACGCGAAGCCATGAACCTTTTTGAGAGCGATATCGAACTGGTCATGGGTGGAACAGAACAGATCCAGGAAGCGGTGAATTCCGCTGTTGACAACACAAGCAAGGTCGAGGAGGTCCTCGATCGCATCGACGAGAGTTTCAGGCACTCACGTGACATCAGTATCGCCATCAGAGATGAAACGGTTAAGCAGGCTGACGCCGCAGGGAGCGTAGTCGATACCGCTGTCAGCGTCAATGAGATGGCCGGCAGGCTCAAGGAGGGCGCAGAACGACAGAGGGAAAAGACCGGGCTCATCTCGACATCAGCGGAGAGCATGATCGAAATAAGCTACCGCCTCACCCAGACCGCGAAGGTCAACCAGGACGGCAGCAAGGCACTGCTTCTCACCGTCAGCGAATCGGAGCAGATATTCGAGACGCTTTTCGTGAGCCTGGCGGAATGGCGAGAACTCGGAAAAGAGTTACTGAAGGAACTGGAAACTTTCGGGGTGTAAAAACAGAATCCAGAATCCAGAATCCAGAAACCAGAATGAAAAACGCGGCCGGAGCGATGCTCCGGTTTTTTTGTTCCTGTAAAAGCGTCGGAAAGCTATAACGCAGAGGACGTAAAGTTAAGCAAAGTAAACCTTTAAGAAATGAGATTTGAGATTGAATGCTTGGATCTTGGATTTTGGCTCTTCTCCTGGCTTCTGGATTCTGGATTCTGAATTCCTTTTGGACTTTTCGCTCCGTCGCCCAGCCGGAAGGTTTTCTTAGCCCTTCGCCCACGCTCCCCTGCTCCCAGGCTCCCATGCAAACGGTCCTTCCCCCGTGTCCCCGCGTCCGGTGTTCCTTCCCCGTTTCACCCCTTCACCGTTTCCCCGTTTCGTTCCGAAGGAACAGCTTTCCCTCCGCCTTTCGCCCACGCTCCCATGCTCCCATGCTCCCATGCAAACGATCCTTCCCCGACACTCCGATACCCCGTTACTCCGATACGATTTTCTCCCACTCCCCCACTCTCCCCCTCACCCTCTCGATCCTCGAATCAATCCATGCTGTCCAGGATTGATTCGAGCACCTCCAGGTTCACGCAATCTTCCCGATTGTACTCTAGCAGCATCCTCAGCGCTTCCTCATCCCCTTCAGCCTCCCAGCGCTGCCAGAACATGGGCGCCATCCTTCCGTCGGTGATTCCGGAGTCCCTTCCGATCCCCAGCAGTACCTCTATCCGTTTGAGGCCCCCCTTAAGGCCCCTTTTTCTGCACACGTGGAGAAGATCCCGGTGCTCGACGAGGTCCCGAATATCCAGGTTGGTGATCCTGCGTATGAAGGGAAGGTCGAAACTCGCGCCGTTGAAGGTGACTACCATTGTCAGTCCCACCAAAGCCTGTGCGATCAGAACATCTGTCACCTGGGCTCCCGTGAGTTGCAATAACTCCCTCCCAGGGACGTGGATGCCTACAACGGAAATCAAATTATCAAAAGTTGTCTCTATATCAAGATAAGCGCGCATAGGGGAAATGAGGATAAATAACAGTAATAGTAGTAAGTAATAGTAATAG
>Ga0114923_10000314_pt1 | contig 41012 bp, 59 predicted proteins | sample SumtaG_FD_89578 | JGI IMG/M metagenome (GOLD analysis project Ga0114923, IMG submission 89578) | Deep subsurface microbial communities from Indian Ocean to uncover new lineages of life (NeLLi) - Sumatra_00157 metaG | ecosystem: Environmental > Aquatic > Marine > Oceanic > Sediment | place: near... | reverse complement strand
TCACTGACCATTCTTTTGAGAACGGGCATTGACTCGGATAGCTCTTGAGCATCCAGGCCAAGCCCCTCCATAGTCTTGAGTAGATCGTCCTCACCGCCAGTGATGAACCTGAGCAGGTCGGCCATCTCTCCGGGCGGTTGGCGCTTGGGGATTTGTTCTTTCCAATCCTCCCAAGGGTCTTTGGTGTAGTGATACACATCCCTGGGTGGTGTGGACCAGCCCATCTCCTCCTCCATTGGACTTGATGAGCGCATCTCCTCGAAGACTTCTTCCTTCGTTAAACTCTTGACTTCTCCAGGAGGATAGTATTTCCCCGCAAACTTTACCCATCCTTGTTCCCGTTCGAGCTTGCGGCTGACACCTAACCCCGATGGCGATGTAGGCCATGCCCTGAACGCGGTCCCGGGCTCAAGGTCTTTAGCTAGCTCCGAGACTGCTTGAACAAGTCTGGTGCCAAGACCTTCGCCTTGTCTGGATTTGTCAACGTTGAACATTTGATTACCGCGTGACCAGCCAAGACCAAATCCTACTGACCAGCCAGCGCCCTTCGTGACATGGTCCTGGGCGCTTCCTGATTCCGCTGGCGTGTACTCTACTCCCATACGCCTGGCAAGCTCCCTGGCTGCAAATTCTTCTCTGCTGATTCCAAGCAATTCTCTTGATCGTTCGTAAATAGTACCCATCTGCTCGACGCTGCCGTAAGGCCCCAGTCTTGACTTGCCAGGCGCGGTAGCAATAGCGTCAGACGCCTCTGCGGCAGACTTGCCCTGCTCTTTAATCTTCTTGAGCAGCGCCACTTCACTCTTTTGAAGCAGCGTGAGTTCGGTGTCCTTCTCTGGCGAACGCGGGTTGTTTAGCTTCTCTGGATTCATCCAGTTAAGCATTTCGCCCAGAACCTCTGAGCCAGGCACGTCCGGGAACTGCTTGAGTGCTTCTGGCAGTCTGGTTCCGCCCCTGCCAGAGAGAACGTGTGTCTGCGCGCTCATGGCTTTACCGACACTGGATAGACGTTCCATTTGTCCGCCAGTGAGTCGGTTGAGGCGATCCCACTCTGCTGTTCTAGTCACATGGCTCGACTGATCTCCCTGGTACATGGAGCGTTGCATTTTGCTAAAAGCGGCTGCGCCAGGAGCACCCATTAACCATCCAGGTGATTGCCAGGCCTTGACAAATCTCTCCCTGGCTTGCAGGTGAGGGGTTTCTGCTGAGGACTTGGCCCCAAAGACCTTGTCCCAAATGTCCTGCGCTCCACCACCGCTGGCCAGCACGCCGTAGATGGCTTTCTGTGTCTCTGAGTCTGAGCTTATACCTGATGCCTGGGCCTGCCAGCGAGCTTTCGGGTCGTCTGCTAGGCGGTATCCAGTTTGTCCTGCACCTCTCTCTGCCGCACTCTTGGGGGCCGACCATAGCTCCTCGGTCTTGAGTAGGTTGTCCATAAGCTGGACGGTGAAGTCGTCCTTGAGTGCGTAAAGCGAGACTTCCCTGGATGGTATCTGGCCCTCAGAGCCAACTGGACCGAGTCGTTCTTGTAGTGATTTGCCTTTGCCAAATGCGTTATAGCCCTCCCAGATATTCATGTAGCCGCGCAGACCCTCAGAGAAGCCACTCATATCGAGGGTCTTCTGGTAAGCCCTGAATCCAAATACAGATGCTAGCGCACTGTCCCCTTGTCCAGTGGAACCGATGTATCCGTGCATCTCTCTGATGAGCCTGTTGTACGCGCGCGCAGTTTCCTCTTTGGAGACTGCTTCACCTTCAAGCGCCCCACGTAGATCCCGAGCTGACACACCGGCCATGAACTGGCTCTTGTCAAGGAACATATCGGCCAACGAGTCGCCACGCTGCTCTGCTGTAGCCTGCATCGCTCCGACGAACTTCTCCTGACCCTCGGTGAGGTCGGCCAGCCCCTTGAAGATTTCGCTGTACTCGGTGCCTAGCTTGATATTGAGGTCGAGAAGGTTGGCTGCTGTAAGCTCTGTGCCCGGCTCCATGCCGAGCGCCTCGGCGGCAGTGCCATAGCCCATCATGTGGGCCATGCCCTCGCCCCACCTGCGGGTGAGTCCACGCCGACTGGCTGCCCACTTGACGACTGAATCGGTTTTGTCCTTGACATCGCCTCCTGATGCCTGGGCAATGGTTGATGTTAACAACGCCATCACCCGGTCGCCGTCGTAGTCGCCAAACATCATCCCTGCGATCTTGCTGGCGTAGGCTGTGCCTGAGAAGTCTTTGGGGATGCCGCGCCGCTGGGCATAGCTACTGCTGGCCGACTCAAGCCTAACACCAACCATCGAGGATAACTCTGGGAACACATTCGGGCGTCGCTGGACCGCTGCGTAGGCTCCCTTCTTTATCGCTTCATTGATGAGGCTGACGTCATCGGAGCCAAACATCTTCATCAGTTGCTCTTGGCCCATCACGACAACATTCTCATCAATTCCACTGTAGGAGACCGCTGCACCCTCGACGCCACCTCTTGCCATTCGAGCAGCCATCACACCCTTTGCCACAGCTGGTGTCATCGCTAGACCAAGTTTCTGCCCACCTGTCCCTGTCCCGTATAGTGATTCCTCTAGCTTGGCTAGCGTGTCAGCATCCAGACCTTTCTCCATGATGCGCATGAATGAGTTAGTGATTGCGCTGACGTCCTTGGTCTCGATGGCGTACTGCTTGCGCTTCTCGTCGTCTAGCCAGGGCATTGTCTTGGATGGGTCATCGGGGACCTGGAGCGCGGTCAAGGTTTCGATGGGTGGAATGAGCATGTCACCTATCTTGATGAACTTGCCCTTGGCTCCTGGGACTTCTGCGATGTTTTGCAGGAACTCAGTGGTGTTACGGCCAATATCCCCAATGTGTGCTTTCAGATCATTGAAGTCAATGACTTTGTCCCCCGAAACCTCGACGCCTGCTTCTTTGCGCGTGTGCATTCTTGCAGTCAAGATGTTGGCGTACATCTGCCGGTAGTGGCCGCTCGCCTTCATGATATTGGGCAGCACCTTGCTCATCACGGCCTTGCGGTAATCGCTACCGCGATCTGCGGGATCGCCAGCGAGACCGAATAGCTCCTCAGTGGAGACCTGGGCCTCCCCTGGGAACTCACGACCCATCTGCATGAATAAGTCGCCAAAGAGAGCGGGGACCTGGACCTCGACGTGGCGCACTTGCTGTCCGTCCTTGTCACGCTTGGACCCCAAGTTCTTCATCACCAGCCCTGCGCGCTTGAAGGTTTCCTGCTCCATATCTGTGACGTACATCCGATACTGAGCATTGGACTGCATGCGCTCTTTGGCAATGTCCCTGGCGAGACCGTACATCCTCTCCTGATCAGCTTCCTCTAGGGGCATCAGGACACCCCGGTAAGCCGTGGACTGGCCCAGACGCTCTCTTATACCACGCACTCTGCCTGCTGCCTGTGCATCAAGGGCAATACCGCCCCTGCCCTGATCCTCATTGACCATGAATTGCTTGTAGCGGTCTTCTCCGTAGATGCCCTTCGCCAGCGCCTCTGGATTGCTGCCGTATTTTGCAGAGATAAGTCCATAAGCCAACTGGCGCACGTTCTTGGCCTTTGGAAGAACGAGGTCGGCTCCCTTCATGGCCTCGTTGCCGAATGTCTCGTCTATGTTGGACATCGCTGTCAGCATTGCCTTGTTGCCCAACCATGCCTTGAGTTGTCCTGAGCCACCACGAGTGCTTGCCATACCAGACAGGGAGATAATGGTTTTACCACCCTCTTTGCGGAAGGTGGGTGTTTGATCCAGATCAAATCTGTCCCATTTGGCTTTTGACCAGACAACTCGATTGCTGGGGTCTCCACCGACGTAGCCAATTGTGAAGCCGCCAGACTCTTTGTCGAAAGTGGCTCTTTCGAGGGCGGTGAATTGTACATCGCCCTCGATCTCGATATTGTCAGTGACACGCTGGGACCACATTTGCTCGTCGCCCATTCCCAGGAACTGGCGTGTGCCGTAGCCCATACCTTCTGGCATCAAACCGCCGTGACCGAAGATGGCCGCTCTAGCTTTCGTTCCTATCTCTGGACCATAGCGAGAGGCTTGCTGAACACCTCTTGGGTCGCGCTGCACTAGAGGTGATAGCATCATACGGTCGGCGTCCCACACGCGGGTTGTGCCTTGCATCTTGGTAGGGGCTACAAGCTCGGTGCGAAGACCGGCGCGCGCGCGCTTAAAGATGCTTCCTGGTTTGGCTTCGCCGCCATAGAAGACATCGGTTGCGGGGTTGTAGGCAAACCCCGCCGACTGTGCCAAGTCACGCAGGTCGAAGGACTGCCGAGAGCCACCTCTGGTTGCTCGGTGTTGGCTCATCACCTTGTACTGCTGACGGACGCCAAAGTCTGATTCGAGTCCAGCCAAGCCTTGCTGATAGCTCATCCTGGCCGCGCTGACCGAGAAGACATCTCCCGACACTGTCGGCATTGGTTGCAATGCCTGGTTCATGTGTTGAGTGATGGCTTTGGCCGCATTGACGCCACCACCGAGGCCCTTGATCATCCCTATCGCTTTATGGAAGATGGCTGGCAGAACTTCTTTGGGGTCTTGCCACTGCGAGCCAGGGAGCCGCTGGCCGGCCTTCATATCGTGGCGCGCAAGCTGTTGAGGAACCAATAGCCTTCCATTGATAGCCATCTGGTTACCCATCTTCTCGATGGTTCCACGCCAATAGGCATCTTTGCCGTAGGCTCCCTCGCGTTGATGAGTGATAGCCACCTCGCCAGTGTCTGGTCTCCAGAGCACACTGTCTCCAAGGGAGGGGTCAAGCTGCTCCCACTGGCTCTGGTTGCGCAGGGGATCGAATGGGGCTACACCTCGTTTCTCCTGGGGCGCGGCCTTGACCTTGTTGTAATCCTCGATGGACCTCTGAACGCTGCTTCCCTCTTGGTAGCCTGGGAGAATAGGCTTGATCTTGTCCACAAATCCCTTGACGACACTGGTGTTGGAGTACACGCCGGCAGAGTACATCTGCGCTCGGAAGTGGACTTCTTCCATGAAAGCGTACATACGCTCTTGGTCTTCTGGAAGGGGCATGGACGACATCTTACTGCGTAGTGCTCCGCGAGTCATTCCAGTAGCTGCCTCGATGGCCTCGTCATACTTCTTGTGGGCGTCGATAAGGGGTTGCATCGTTGACTCGGGTAGCGCCTTGCCTGAGGAGTATTGCACCTGTCTAGCCTGGGTAGACTTTGATGTCTCAGCGTAGCTTTGGATAGCCGGGCTGGTCCATTCTGATCTGTTGGATGAGTTGGTCAGTTCGTCCAGAATGTCTTTGGGCTTGATGCCGGACTCTTGATCGTTGAGCGCGGCCTCCAGGAAGCGCCAGGTGTTCTCGCTGACGTAGATAGTGGCGATGTCTGGCTTGACGCCGAACTTCTCCTCGTAGACAGCTTGGTAAGGGGTAAGCTGTGCGGCATACTTCTGGGGGTCGTGGGAGCCAGTCCACTTGGCTGGCATCTTGAAGTCGGCCAGGACGGGATTGCCTTCATTGTTGATGAGGACATCGGCAAAGCCGCGCCATTCTTCTCCCATGCCAGCACCAATGAGGGGAAGCTCTCCACGATACTTGCCCACCATATCGTGGATAGGACTACCCTCGCGGCGCTGGTGTTCGAGCTGGCCGCCTGCCTGGCGCTGGGCTACCTGCTTATCAGCCCAATCGGCGAACTCCTTGCCCCTGCGCATGGCCTCAACCTGTCCGCCGCGTCCGCTATACTCAAGTGCCCACTCTGGGAAGAAGTCAGGCATAACGTACTGTCCCGATCCCAGTTGGGCTGTGTATGCTAGACGACCTGGTGCGAGTCTTCTAACCGCCACTACTTCTCTCCAAGAATCCGCTGAACGGTGTTCTTCCAGCTTGTGAGTTGATTTTGGATGTTATCGCAAACCTCGAACTCTAGCATGAGGACGTAGGGTTGATTTGCTAGAGCGCCATCCCACCACAGGACATTCCTTCTTTCGCATCTGAGCCAGATGGAATATACCTGTGGTGGGCCTTGTACCCCTGGGGTACGGGGTGGAACGAGCCCCTTTCTGCGCATCGCCAGTTGGACGCTGTGCCCCGCTCCTTTGTAGTGTCGGTGCCGGAGCGAGGACAGCAAGGCGTCTTCAAGGTCGCGCAGATGAGCGACAAGGGGCGCTACTCTTCCCCCGATTCTCCCTTATTTTCTCGCAAGTCCCACTGTGGATTACCCTTGAGAATGGCTAGACCAAAGGCGTTGGTCACGGGCCTGGGAAGGGCGTCGTATGCCACAGAGAACTCGTCGTCTGTCATGTTGAGCACGGCATAGTTTGGACCAGCCTTGAACTTGAACAGTTCCTTGTTGGCCGCATCAGAGATATTCCCAACGCCAATGACCGTGCGCTTGAACTGCTCCTTGCGGACATGGCTGGTGTCTCGGTCATACATCTCAGTGGTGCTGCCGTCCTGGCCGTGGATGACCTTACCTTTGCCACGCACCCGTTCGATAGCCGCCACATCACCTTCCGTGGCTTGCCTGATCATGACCCAGGCGCGCAGTTCGTCCTTGCACTCACCCTCGATGGCCTTGAGTGTGTCGGACAGGTCTCGTAGATAGAGCTTGTCCGACACAATTGGGACTGTTGATAGAGCCATTAGTTCCTCCTACCGGTTGTACTGGGGGCATTTCTTTTCCCGGCCTTGGGCTTGCTCGGCTTCCGCGAGCGCCTTCCAGAAGGAGGAGGGGGTTCGGGTAACGAGAGCACCTCATTTCCCCCAATGCCAAGCCTACCTATCTGAATCGACAGATTGGAAGCATTGCGATTGGCAGCGTTCTTGTTTGCGCCGGTCGTCTTTGCAATCTCTTGCTGGATCAACGCTAGCGCCTGAATGACTGTAAGTGATGCCATCAAAGCCTCCTTATGGCAAGTCGTAGTTCAAGGTTCCGTTTTGCAGAACCAAGAAGAACGGCGCTCCCTCGTCGATGTCCGTGCTTTGGATCATGCCCGTGGCCTGAATCTCCACTGGACGGCCTGGGGTGACAACCAATGGCCTGATTTGCCAATCCACATTATCAAGCCCATAGCCAGAGACCAAGCGCAGCTTGTGTACCTCGGTCACATCACCAATGGCACCGATGGCGACCTGGGATGCGAACATGATGTCCACGTCCTGTAAGAAGACAACACAGCTCACGTTCTCCCCACTGGATGCTGATGCGTCCACTGTGGTTCCAACGAATGTGCTCAAGTACAAGTCATAGGTGTCCACGAGGAACGTGAATGTGATCTGGACCTGCTTGCCCAGATTGGGGAAGTCCTGCGGGTGAACACTGCCTATGATGAGCGACTGAGCCGGGGCCAGGTTCTGGTTCGTGACGACTATTGAAGCTGATCTGGCCTGATACTCTACGGCATTGATCTTGACATGACCTTCACAGGATGTGACGCCGAAAGCGTCGAATTCGTCGTAGGTGGGCGACCAGGAGAGGTTGGTCTCCGGGTCGATGTTGAAAACGAAATCGGTCTGCTTTACACGCGCCACGATGTCAAGGTCGGCGGTGACGGGCTGTGCCGCTGCGCCGGTGATGGTGAGTGTGCGGACGTGGCCGTCCTGGGCAATCTCGCCTACCCTTTCCCCTGCCGTTGAGTGCGGAAGCAGGCGATGGATGGTGAGCCAGGGCAACTGGTACTGATTGTTGATCGGAAGTGTAAAGATATGGCTGTGGACACCGCTAGTGGTCGTCACTCCGTCGCCACCGGTTATCGCCAAGTCCTCGGCCTTCATATCGCTAATCGTGGATACCTGTCCCAGGCCAGCGTACAGGAGCCAGCCAAACTGATCGTCAAGACGGGGAACCATTGATACCCCGCCCTCGGCCCACACACCAGCAGTGAACGCGCCAGATGTGAGCGCGCGCCCGCCGATCTCGGTGGGGATATTATCCACGTTTTTCACTGGGGCGAACCCCAGTGTCGTGAGTGCAAAATATTTCATATTGGCTTCGGCAACCACCTGGTCATAGCCCGCGATTAGCTTGGCCTGCTCGGTAGCGCCCGCGCCCTGCTGTAGCCCAAGGCCCCAAAGTGCTGCATTGGGCATGACAAGTTCTGTCATTGTAAATCTCCTTCTCGCCAGTTGGGCGAGCTAACAGTTGCCATCCAGTCTATCCATCGACGGTGCAGTGATGTCGATCCACCGCCAGAGGCATACCCATAAGCCTGGAAGGTTCTGATCAGATAGGCAGTGTTCTTGAAGTCGTCCTGGAATACTTTCAGACGAGGGTCTCGATCAATGCCGTTCCTGATTCTACTCTCCAAGGCCCCTATAAGCACTATGGCATCAGGAGCCTTGACGCCCTCTCGAAGATTGATCTGGACAGTCCCTATCATCTTGCGAGTAGTCATCCCACCTATTGTTTCTGCGGGGAACTTATAGGGACGCTCGTTCGGCTTGGTTGGTGTGCCCATCATCAAGTCTTCCATGTCCTTCGGAGGACCCAGTGGATGGACTGTATGGACAGAGACTACTATCTTCTTAGCAAGCTCATTGGTTGGTTTCCCGATGATACAAACGCTTGCCCTGCTTTTATCGTCTCTGGCAACTTGAGTGATGCAAACGTCTATCATTACCTCAAGCATTGCTTTCGCAATCATGTCCTCAACCACATTGGGAGTAGGCATCTATCGCTCCGCTATCTGCCTAACGGCAGGTGGGTAACGGTTGACGATGGTGTCGTACCACCACAGATGTCGCTTGGCTTGATCTCCGCGCGGGTTCATGAGCGGTGTTCCACTGTCGATCTTGATGTCCCACTGATTGATGTCTGAGGCAACAATGGAGCTTGGTTGAAGACAGTTGGCAGCGGCCAGGTGGAACAGTGCAGTCTCGGCCCACTGAGGGGTCAAGACGCTGTCCTTGCGCACATCGGGGATGATGTATGGGTCGCCCTCGTCAGGCTCGATGGTGACTTCCACGTACTCCACGCTTGGGTAATAAGCCCAGTAATGGAGCGTGATGTCATTGTTGCTATACGCGATCTCTGACTCCAGGAACATGCGGTCTCCTCGAATCCAGAACTCCAGCACATCATCATCGACCTCTCGAACGTCACCTGGTCGGCGGCGCATTGGCCACCACCACCTGCTGTTCTCTGCATCGTACACGCCCTCAATCTCGTAGAAGTCAGGGGGCAGCAGAGCTTCGCGGCCCCCTTCCTCTATTCTCAAGGGCGTCCGTCTGGCCATGGGCGTGTGTGCGCAGAATAGATTCTGTGCCCAGTTCCAGGATTCGATACGCAGAATCTCCGGGAACGTGCGGTCAGAATCTACCTCATCGTCCTCGATAGAATCACCGAGGAACCAGTCAAGCTTCTGCATCAACTCAGCCCACGTCGTCATTAGTAAGCTGCCTCTCCAGTGTTGGCGAACGGAGCGGCGCAGAAGAATATCTCAGTGAGCTGCGGAGCCCACTGATTGAACTCTGCATACCAGTTCGCGGTCGCGCGTACAACGCTCGGAAAGTCAACGTTGTCGTCTGTGGGCTGATGGTACTCGATGTGGCTACCGTCCGGTTGCGGACGACTGACGTACATAACCGGGTTGGTGGCCGCATACACGTACACTGGATGGATGTGCTGTGCGTTGGTGATAAAGGCATACGCTGTACCGGTCGCGCTTGACCCTGCCAACGTGGTGTACGGGAAGGGGTCAACAAACTCTTCGGTGATCGGCTCACGGAAGACGAGACGGTTGTTTGTCGCGTCCACTTCGTAGATTTCCATGTTTACGGTTTTGCCGTCCGTAAAGTCGCAGCCGTCAGTAATGCCGTAGTTGATCTGACCAGTCCCTATCCCCTGACGTTTGATGTGGATAGAGACTACATCTCCAGCGACGAACTCGCCAGCGGCAAAAGCGGAGCACTGGACATAGTGTGTGACGCCGCTAGACGACTGGCCTGGGAAATACACTCCGTCTACAGCATCATCTACTTCTGGGTCGGGTGCGCCATCGCCCCATTTTATGGAGCTGGTGATGGCGACCTGCTTGGTGATAGTGCCGGCATTCCACAGAACCAGTTGGTAGCCAGTGTCGGCTACAACGCCACGGTTCCGCCAGGCAGCCGCGCCGCCGTTGATGACGCGCGCGTCCTGGAGCGCAAGCAGAGGGGTCAACCAGCTATTCTCATCGTTCTCCCAGAGAGACGCCATGACCGGCGCTGTCGTGTGAACCAAGAACGAGTCGGAAAAGCTGTTGCCCGGGACGGGACTAGCGTACAAACCGCTGTCTGAGTGGGCGGACTGATTGCGCGAGCGATAGCTCATTCTCTTGGCTGAGTCATCCAGCCAGCGAATGTCGAAAGCGGACGATGCTGCACGCTCGATGTTGCTAAAGTCGGCTGTACCAACAACGAACTTGGCTCCGCCTGGAGCCATGAACTTGTGGATGCTGAACTCCAGGATGGCGTCCCTGCAACCACGTTCGTGGATACCTACGATCTGGTTGCCAAACTGACCCATCAGAGCGCCCGCGAGGAAGCTGTCCGAGTCATTGCCGTAGCGAGTGACCATCACATCCCGACGGTCCCACTGAATCTTGGTCCCGTAGCGATTTCGACTGTACAGCTTTTTCTGCTGCGAGTCGATGTAGATGGCGTTCATCATCCGCTGGTATCTGCCTATTTCGTTGTGGTTAATGTGACTGGGGATTATCTCAGCCCCACGGTACCAGGCCTCGTCCCAACCAACGCCAGGCGGCATCACTACTCCGCCCCCGACGATGGGGGTGAAGTAGATCTTCTCCTGGCGGAACCGGTTGTCAATGGCCGTTGATCGTTCGGGCCACTTGTCCTGGTCCCAGGTTTCGCGCCACGGGTGGGCGTCCATATATTCTTCATACGAGCTTGCCATAATTGTCTCCTAGTTACGTTCCACCCAACGCCTTGGGTAGCTTCAGCGCCTCTCTGAACTCGGCCTGTATCGCAGGGTTGTGCGGCTCCAAGCGCATGCGCTCGGCAATCTCTGCGAGCGTACTGGAGCGAGTCGATGGCGCTGATGGCTCTGGCTGTGGCGGTATCACTGGCACATTGCTAACGGGCGCGGCCTGGGATGGCTCCGGGAGTGCTCCTGAGAGTTGTGAAAGCTGTGTGCGGAGCGCATCCCCAGTCAGAGTGGTGGTGGCGATCAACTCCAGGTATGGGTTGATGTTCACCGTTATCGGATCTGCGCCGTCCTCGCCTGGTACTTCTTGTGCCGTGGTCATGCCCACCAACTGGGGGAACTGCATTAAAATCTCTAACTTGTCAGCGTAGCTTGCTCGCTGAACAAGGTCGGGTATTGTCGCCGCCTGCTCAGTCAACCCGGCCATTACATCGACCTGTGACTGGGCGGCGGTTTGCAAACCGCTGATGGTGGCGTCTCTCTCCTGGATGATAGCGAGATTGGCATCCACTTGCCCCTGGACTGTTGCTAGGGTCTGGACCTGCTGGCTCTTGAGCGAGTCAATACTGCCCTTTGTGCCATGATACAGGTCTTTCCAGAGCTGCCCCTGGGCATTGTGAGTCTGTGATTCCTGGGCTGGCGGGCTAGACGTCGGGCTAGGCGTGGCGGGGGTCGCTGCAGGAGCGGCTGCACCGCCTGTGCCTGGTCCATTATCTGGTCTGTAAAGAAAATGAGGCTTAAACATTGTTTCTCCTAGCGTTATGCTTCTGCGTTGATCGGCTCGCAGTAGCTCATGGTTCGCAAGAACAGGATGGCTTCACCTGCGGTGAGGTCGTCGGCGCTGGCGATGATGACGCGCACTGTGCCTCCTTCGTGGTAGAACTGAGGACCACTGGTCCCCTTGACGATGTCCGTGTACGCCATATAGGTAGCGTTCACGTCATTGTAAAAGTATGGGCGTCCGGTAGCGGCCAGGGCAGCGGAAAAGTCCGCGCCATCAATCCATCCGTCCGATTGATCGGAGTCGCCAATGTCCACGTCGTTTGTGCCCGTGCCCACGTATGGTGTGTCTACCCGAACTCGGGCTTCATCCACTAGCGTGTTGGGCGGGATCGGGCAGTCAAAGACCATACCGACCGTGGGGACTGACACCGCTTCATCGTAGCTCAGGGCATAGGAAAGCCACCGGGAAATGGGGCTTTGGCCGTTGTCGGCATCCGTCACGCCAGCGGAGTTTTCTCCACCTCTGGCGCTGTGGGGCGTGTGGAACTGAACATACACAGTATCCCGCCCCTTCTTGCTTCGTGCGAATTTACTCATGGTTGATTTCTCCTATCGGCTGTCCATCGGGAAGCTGAACAACAGTGTGACATCCACTTCTCCAACGCTGTTTCCAGCACCCACGTTCATGTAGATGTCTTCCACCTGTGTCGTCCGGTAGCCCGGCTGGGCAATCTGGGTTGTGGGATACACGCGCCCAAGAGCAGACAGGACGATTGCGTCAGCGTAGGCGTCAGCGTTGCTGCTGCTTCCGATGTCCAACTCGGCAGTGCCATCAAACGCGGTCTTGACGTGTGGTATCCACTCGATCATACGCGCGTTCTTGGGAAGCGCAAACGCCTTGGCGCTGGCGGTATCGCCGAACACAAGTGTTACGGTGATTTCGTGTACCCGTAGCTTTTTACTAAAGTCATTAGTTACCATTAAGCACCTCTGGCTAACATTTTGTTCACTACCGCTCTATCATTTCTAACCGGTGTGATCTGCGATGACCCCAGCGCACTGGACCAGTTCCAGTGAATCGCTGGCATCCCTGTGAAGATGCGCTCGGCGGACTTGGAGCAAATCGGGCAAGGTCGAGGGGACTTGTCTCCTCGGCTCCGTCTGACTTCAAATATGTGTCCATCCTCGCATCGGTAATCGTACAGATGTTTCATAAGCTACTCCAGTGGAAAGTTGTTGATTAGTTTCTGAAAGCGCAGGCCGGGAATGCCTCTCCGAGAGCGTACTGTATACTCGCCTCTGTAGCGTATGCTGGCGAACGACCAGCCTGGATTGATCTTCCCTTTACCCTCTGGGATGTCTGTGTCTTCCTCTCCAGCCTCTTGCCAGAAATACAATGTGCCCTCGATGACCGCAGCGCGAAAAAGGGATCCGCCGATCACCTCTGGCGGATCGCTGTCGTCGCGGATGAGCATGTCGAACTGACCGGGAGAGCTATTGTCTTCCCAGGCAGCATATATCTCATCGTAGCGAGAATGCGTTGGGTCAATTCTGATGCTGTCCATTGACAGTCTCCTGATGAGCTACAGCGATCTTGTGAGTGATAGTCCTGAACTCGTCGCCGGTGATCTTGCCAACCAGGCGAAATGCCAGCAGCTTCGCCTTGGCGTCCTGGAGCATTCCCAGAACAACATCTTCGTTCCAGCGGCGCTTGAACTTGATGATGTACTCGATGTCTTCTGGCTTACTTATGGCTATGGCTAGATGAGTCATTATTTACGCTTTCTCCTACCGCCCTTCTTGAATTTACGAGCATTCTGAGCGAAGATCGCCTTCTTTCTGATTGCCGCCGACCGGCTGCGCTTGCCTTTGGCTATTCAAGCAAGAGTGACTTTGGTGTGACCCAGACGCTTGCAATAAGCAGTAAACGTGCCTCGCTTGGATGGCTTAATCTTGATCTTTGACTTTCTGCGTCTTTTCGCCATAGCTCACTCTCCAAGCGTACCCCAGGGGTACAACTACTCGACTGCTACGACCTTGACGTCCACTTCTACGCCACTGCTGTTGGACAGCAGGATTGTGGCGTTGGTAAATCCGTCAAAGTCAGTGATGAGCGCACACGGGTTGGCAGGAATGACGTCTGTGCCTCCAGTGAGCTTGAAGCTGACGCCTGGGCCGCCTTGGACGTAGATAAGTACAGGATCGGTCAGCAGGGCCAGGGTTAAGGATGTGTCCGAGGCCCCGGCCGATAGCTTGATGGTGTCAGACGTGAAGCGTTCCGAGTTGTCGGCGATAGTCTCGGCAAAGGTCGCTATGTTCTCTGCGACTGTCAGGGAAAGATTTAGGGTTGTCATAGTTGTTTCTCCTATTCACCGGCCAAGATGGTGACCGTATGTTCTTCTGCGTCGTCGTTGGAAATCCATATCTCCGAGACATTGGCCCCGGCGACGACGTTGTTCGCCAGGAACGCAAACGGGTCAGCAGGGATGTCAGAGCCGGTCTCCTCGAATCGGAAAGTGATGCCTTCGTTCCCATATATAGCCAGCCACTTGGTCCGATTCATCGTCCCAAGCTTGATGTTGAGCAAGCTAGTCCCGCCAGGGATGCGTTGTGGCATTCCGCCAAATGCTTCCAGGATCGGGATTGTGACTGCTGCGCCCGGCGTGGGCAGAACGGTCGTGCTGCCGTCGAGCAGGGTTGCTATAAGTTGCACGCTTGAACTGTTGATTGCCATGAGCTATCCTCCTATCTATAGATGGTGATAGTGACCACAGCGCTACCGCCCAGTCCTATCATTTTCAAATTCGCTACGTTCTCTTTGCCCTCGATGAGGGTTGGTGCATTGGATGTCAAACTGGCCGTCTTGATGACTGGGTGGCCTAGGGTCACTGTTGGGTCTTCTCCTGACTCGGTGCAGTGGACATTGTTGGTGATACAGGAAATCTTTGCAGCGTTCGCCTGGGACAGTAATCCCGCAGTCCACCCGAACGCAGCGGCGCTTATTGCTACTACTGCACCAGATGTCACCGTGGCTGACTTGGTCTCTTGTGCAATCATCGTACTCCTCCATTGGCGACTTGCCTGTAGACCCTGGCCCACTTCTTCCAGCCAGCGGTATCCATATTCCTATTCTTGGTTACCCACTTGAGGCCGCGTACTGAGAGTCGGTTGTACTCTCGCTTGTCCCGAACCAGAAGCTCAAGAGCATCGTACCAGTCTTCATTAGAGACCAGTAGGCCGTTGTTGCGATTCTGCACCGCTCGCCTGTAGACTGGCATGTCCGTGCAGACGGGGACTGCTCCGCCAATCTTTCCATTGGAGAGTACGCGCGCTGCTGACATTGACTCTAGAGCCTTTACCGCGCTCTTGCACTTGTTAAATTCATCATCGGGGCTCAAGCTGCAGCAGATCACATCGAACTGGCGTAGTAGACGAGGGTAGGCTTGATAAGGCACTGGCTGAAAGGCCATTGAGCTTGGTAGATCCTTGAGGTAATCAGGGATGTATCCTGCTACACCGAGGATGATGTCTGGATGCTTTGCTGCCAGCTTGCGCAGAGCCTCGACTGGGTACTTCCAGTCCTCGTAGTGAGTGCTGGTCCCCACAAATCCCACTGTGAAATTGGGCTTCTTACGAGTCGCCTCCATACTACACTTACTAAACCAAGGGACGTATATCTGGTTAGGGAGCACGGTGGGTCTGTAACCAATGATTGGTTCCATTCTCTTGGCGAGATAGGCCGTTGAGACTGTGACATAGTCCGAGTGCTTGGCTGTGAATTTGAAGTCCTCTCCACTGCCCAGTCGTCGGTGATCGTCAGTGAGGTCATCGTCGGTGTCGAAGATCACTTTGCCGCCCCACTCGTGGACGTACTCGATGAATGGAATGAATCCATTCTCCTTGTGTAATCTTGGGAGCAAATAGATGTCTTTTCCCTTGAGACGGTCTGCTATGCCGGCCGCCAGCGCCTTGCCCATATCCTCGGCCGAGATTGATTGTCCATCAATGTCTCTGCACTTGGCATCCAGAGACATTATTGGCAGGTGCGCGCGATAGTAGCACACAGGAGACATCCCCAGCTTGGGGAGAGTTCTGACCACAGTTACGACGCTGATTGGGTCATTCATGCTTCACCCCCGACTACAAGCTGCACGCGCGCGGCCTTGTCTGATTTGAGCGAGATATTGGTGCAGTTCTGGACATCCCAGGCGCTAAAGTGGGTAGAAAACTGCCAATACTCCGGGGAAAGATTGCGGTAGATGTCGATGATGGCTCCTGACTCATCCACGACCTGGGCCATTATGAATTCAATCTTGGAGAGATTGACCCTGACCGCCGTTTTGAAGTTGGGAGACAAGTTGACAAATATCTCTTGGTGGTCAGTGTAATCTCTGCGCAAGAATGGCGCCATCTCGGTGTCCGACCGACGCTGCGCTCCCTCTGATTTAATCAGTAGATGTATCTGGACTTGGATCATCTTCCACTACCTCTGGTGTAGGTGTTGTGATTTCGGTTGTCTCAGCCAGCCAGCCAAGAATGCCCGCGCGCTCACCCTCAACATCTTGTACCCCCAGGGTACGCAGGAACTCCTCGATGGAGATACCGTTTGCCTGCAATCGGGCCAGAAGCCCTTCTAGCATCTCTTTCTTGTCCAGCAGCAGCGATGGGGGCCAGACTTGGTTGATGTCCATCCAGATATCGTTCTTGTCCAGCTCGGGCAGGGGAAGGGCGTCCTCTGGATAGAGCTTATTTTCCTTCATCGCTAGCGCGACCTGGATGAGGCGTCGGTCGATGAGCGTCTTGCCAGTCGTGAAGTTCAACCTCTCGGTGGCAGCGTGGGCCATCGAGGTGAACATCCTGGCTTGAACCGCTGGCCCAGTGATGCGACCAGACTGGGTATCGTCTAGTCCGAACGATGCTGGAGCGAGGCGGGCAATCATCATCCAGTAGTCAATGAGTTCTCTGGGATAGCCAACCAGCCCAGGTGGGATATCCACGATGGGCCACGCCTTGAGCTCGGGCGGCTGTGCTCCAGGGCGAGCGATTGTTTTCCCCAGGTCCAGCGCATAAGCTATGGTGTTGCCCTCGACGGTTATTGGCTTTGCTGCGAGCGCCGCTGTTTGTACATCGGTCATGGTGAGCATCCCCGGCCTGGTAGCATGTACCAGGTCGCTGATGTCGCCCGCCCTAGAGTTAATATGTTTCACCAGTTCGGTTGTACCCTCGATTGGTGATATACCCAGGATGTCCGTGGTGCGCTCGTGAGGAATATAGAACACCGGTACAAAGCTCCAGGGATTCTCTCCACTGAGCTTCATCTTGTTGTCGTCCCATTTGATGGTGGGAACTTGCCCGTTAATGCGGACCTCCCACTTCTCTCGTGTCCACTCCTCCATATAGAGAGCCTTACCACTGTTGTTGGTCTCGATGTTGTATTTCAGCATGGCGGTTTCGGGGTCGATCTCATAGCCGATGTGGCACTGGATCATGTTCCAGCGGTCGGTGTAGTCGTATTGTGGGTTGATGATGGATGGGTCCTGGTGTAACCTGACGGCCATTCTGTACGGCAGGCTCTTATTCCACGGCTCCCAGGCGATCTGGTAGGCGCACCCACCGTAAATGTTTAAGTCAAGCAGGCCTTCTTGCTGGATTGGACCTCCGTTACTGTATTGCCATACTGCGTTAAGGAATGCCTCGGCCAATTCTGCGTTGGGCCACTTCTCTCCGCGCTTGATGGACGTTGTGATTGCGAGCAAGTTTCCTGGGGGGACCATTCCTCTAGCGAGGTCTCGGTGCATGTCGCAGCCGAGTTTGACCATGTTCATATCTAGGGGGAACTGGCGAATTGCGTTCCCGGTTTCCCGATCACGGCGAGGCTGCTTGCCCTGTAGCGGCTCGGCCTTGTACCAGGAGCGGTTGAGCGCGGCGTCTCTGCGCGACTTGACCCACACCGCTTCGTTCCACATCTCTCTGTCTTTCTGCGCCTGTTTGTTCTTTGCCATATAAACCAAAAGCGCACCTCGGTATCACCTAGACCGGTGATGCCAAAGTGCGCAGATTTTCCAACCCGTGCTATTATTTGCGGCGGTCTTTCCTGGACGGGATTGTGCGGACGATGTTTCCCCAGTCCTCTATTGCTCCCAGAAAGAGCATGACCGCCTGTCTAGCTATGTCAATGAACTTCCTTTGTCGCTCGTTGGCCTTGCGCTCTTTCTTGGACCTAACTTGCTCTTTTCGTTCCAGTTCTGCAAGCCGTCTCTTGACGTCGGGCCACTCACTATTGCTCATTGTATCTCAAATCTTATTCCGTGTCAACGCGACCGAACGGGTCAATGGGCAAGCCCCATGCACCCCTGTCGACCCAGCCATATGCCTGATCGTAGAGCCAGTTCTGGAGTCGGCGCTTGTATGTGCCTGAGAGAAACAGGTAGAGCGTTCCACAAATTCGTCTCCAGGCTCTAGATGGGTAAGCGGCCAAATGTGTCCACAGGCGACGCAGGCGGTTTCTCAGATTGATCTTCATCTCGTAGCTCCTCCCAGTTGTACGCTCTCACAAACAGGTCCCACAGATCGCCCTGGTAGCGCAGTGACAGGACGAATATAAGCAGAGTAGCGATGATGTCATCTGCTTTTTTGCGGCCACCAAGCTCGTAGATTTGTGCTTGGTGCCAGAGACCTTTGAGGTATGGAAAAGCGAATTGCCCATCACCGAGCAGCTTGATGAGCACGGCCAACGCCCACGCCTTCTTCCCTGGCTCACCGGAGAACAGAACAGGCGTGGTGGGCATAGCTGCCCAGGATGGGTCTAGGTCTTCCATCATCGTCTGGACCGAGGTGGCGTCATAGTAACCGTGGCACATATAACGGTTCATTGCGCGCATGAATGTGCTGACAAAGGCGTTATATCTGCCCTCTCCACTGAACCAGTAGAAGGCAACCAGCTTGATGGGCTGACGCAGAAACTTTGTGATGTCGAATACCATGACGCACGGCACATTTATGCTGTGCAGCCCGATCAGGTGAGACTTGCCAAAGTCTCCAACTGCAACATAGCTTCTGTCCGGGTCAAAGGGAAGCTCGTAGTGATTGAGCCCGACCGCGTCGTGCATTTTGCCCAGCTGTAAAGCTTTTCTTTCCAACTCAGAGTCTTTGCATCTTTCCATGAGATCTTGACCCAGCTCGCTGTTCAGGAGAACGGCTGACATCTGCCCGCCCAACCAGCGGTCCTGCTCTTGTTGGCTCATATCCTTAGCTTGTTCTAGCAACTGCTTTTTGGTGATGTATAAGTTGACCGACGAGTCCAAGCCCTCAAGGACAAGGACCCCGGGGTCGCCGTTGTCGGCAAGTTCTTGATAGGTCTCCATCAGAATACGCAGCTCCACATTGGCTCCCGGATTGGTGATCCAGCGGGCCATTGTGAATCGCGGCACTCCGTTATCACGCGTTCCCCTGAGACGAGTGGTAAGCACGTTCTTAACGGAGCGAACATCCTCTACTAGCTGGGCCTCCTCAACATTGATGAAGTCCTGCCCCTGGCCCAGGACGCCCTTTGCTGCCACCTGGCTAACTCCACTCATACGACCCAGGGTTTGACACATGAAGGTAGATGAGATGCCTGCGCCGGCGTCGATGCTGATGGTTGGATACGGACGCTCCTTCCAATAGTTGTGTGTTCCCCTGGAAGGAATAATGAACCGCTCAAAGGGAGAGTCGGTCACCCATTTGACCACCTCGTTGAGCATCAACTGGCTGGTGGCCTGCTGCTGGGCAACGTTCAGGAAGCCGAATCCTGGGTAGAGCGCGCAGTAAGAGAGGGCAGCTATCGCGACGCCAGAAGTCTTTCCTGATCCTGTGCCCGTGATGGCCAGCGCCTTCGTGATGCGTGGGTTGATGAACTCCTTGACCCAGGGAAGCAAGCGATAGCCATGTGGCAGAAGAATCATTGGATAGCCACCAGCGTAGTAAGGGTCCCACATGAGCTTGAATACCGTTGGAACGCCCTCGACGCCAATCTTGGCACCGAACTCCTTGTCGGGCTTTCCCAGGTCGGTCCAAATGGAGTATAGAGCGTCGTACTGCTCAACCCTGTCCTCTGGGGTGAACCAGGTTCCCGACCACTCTAGGCGAAAAAAGTGCTCGGTGAAGATGTCCAAGTTGCCCGTCTTGAGGGTGCGCTTGAAGATGTCTTCTTCTTGAGGTGTCAGTACGACCGAATGCTTTGCCATAAATTGTACCCCTGGGGTATGCTAGGTTATCCCTAGAATCTCCTCCACCCACTCTCTTGTCTCTGGGTGAAGGATGATGTTGTGGCGATTCTTCTTGTAGTACTCAAGAGCAGTCAGACCACCGCATTTTTCAACGGCTATCAGATCAGCCAGCATCTCTCTGCGGTACTTGTCTGGCATGGGAAGGGCAACCGGGGGGAGATTCAAGAGATAGGCTATCCTAGCATCGAATTCCTCTAGCTCCTTTCCTTGTACAACTTCCGGTCTCCAGTCAGTGTAGGCCATTCCGGTGCTTTGGCCCTGGAAGTACAGGTCAGCCATCTCTGACTTGTGGATATCCCTCGGCTGAATGGTCCAGTCATCCCCCAGATCGTACTGTAAGAGCCAATACTGCCAGTGGTGCTTATTGGATTTCTGGTGATGGAGCCAGGCTCGGTCGAGGGCTTCCTTTGTAGCCCAGGGAAGACATGTGACCAATTCGGTCTTGGAATCATACGAAACGACAACCTGATCCTCCGGATGGCCTAACTTGCCATATCCCTTGAGGAAGTCGCCCCGCTTGAAGGGGCGCTCCATGTGCTGGTAAGCAACACAGCCCCCGTAGAAGTTTTCTACGTAAGCAAACCATTCACTTGGCAGAAACTTGGTCCAGTCATGAATGATACCCAACCAGGTGATGCCCAGTTCGCGTGCGGCCTTGAACGTGTACCACTTGTGACGAACGACATATCCGAGGTATTGTAGGTGCTTGTTCATGCACTTCCCCCAATGACCGAGAGCACTTCCTTGACTAGCTCGTCTGTGGTCAACAGGCCATTCAAGAGAACAACGTTGTCGGCGGCCAGAAGCCACTCGTCGTGTAACCTTTGCAGATGCTCCAGGAACGATTTATCTATACCTCGCTCTTCCGAGCGCCCACGTTTTGCAATGCGCGCTAGGCACTCTTCTGCTGGTGTGCGCAGGTAAAAGATTGTCTCTGGCTTTACAGCCCACTTGCCAGCAACGAAATCCCACATATCGTTGTATCCCTGGAATTCTGCGTCATTCATGTGACCAAGCTCATGAAGGAGTCTGGCGAACACCCACTTGTCACTGTACACTGATCTCTCCATCAGAATCTTGCTATGGTCAGTCAGGGCCAGGATTTCATCCCAGGTCTTGGCTCTTGAATTAAAAAACACGACCTGGACAGTGAAGGCCCATCGACCCGGGTCCGCGTAATAATCTGGCAGGAGCTTGCTGTCCCGCAACTGTTCCACTGGCTCTTCCAAGAAGTCTAGCTCGCCTGTCAGCGCAAGCCTCCTTCCAAGTCTGGTTTTTCCTGATCCTATATTTCCCTCTAGTCCAAACATCTTCATTGTGCCTCCTATGTTGAGAAAGTAAAGTGGTGGATATACGTGTCGTCAATGTCTGGGTGCGGGTAAGTCCTGCACTCGACTCCCAAAAAGGCGGATAGCATCCCTATAGCTTCCTTCCGGTCGCTTTTCTGCTCATCGTCTGGCAAGTCACTGTAGCTGGTGGACATTTGACGTCGCCATCGCTCGACACTGTTCTTGTCCATCGTGAATGTGCCGTCTTCGTTTTGGACGCCTTTCGTGAACAGGTACTTCATCCAGCCAGACCATTGTTCGTGAGCAAGGCCAGCCAACCTCTCGACCAAATCTTCTGTGTGGTTAGACATGGTTTCTCCTTATGCGTACCCCAGGGGTACAGATGATCCCGCTGAAAGAACTTATTCCCTCAAACATAACGATGGATAACGACGGAACACCTCTCTCAAGAGCTTGGCCCGCCACTTGGTATTGTGGCACAACACATAGATGCGCCCCATCGCCTCGAATATCCGGGGAAATCTGAAAGACAACTTTACTACCTGGCGGTATTCCAATCCGAGCTTTATCCACAGCTTGCGGTACTCGAACACCCCGTATCGCATGTAGTTTCCCCGTCTGGTGAGTATCTTTCCTTCATAGTGAGGCATTAGGTTTCTCTCTCCTTATAGCCGGTGGCTGTTACACATTCCCCCTGCTTGAGCGCCTCTGCTATCGCAGCCTCGGAAAGTGGGGACTTGTCGCTGTTGTCCCATATCTCGCAGGTTCCCTCGTCTGGCACTTCTGGGTCATTGGCTATGTTGCTCGTGGTGTGACCAGCATGGTTCCAGTTGGGCGCTTTGCCCTGGGCCATCCAGTACTGATGGGTGGCGTGCCACTGATGGTATGCTTCCTGCTCCCAGAGAGTGATGTCCTGGAACTTGAGCTTCTTGCGCTTGTTCGAGAGCCAGGGGTCGTCTGAGCCATAGTCCAGGAACAAGGGGAATTTCCCGATAGTGTCCAGCCAGACTTGGCGACGGACGCCCACGGTCTGATTGTTTCCATACTTCGGCTGGCGTCCATTGGCCTTTCTGCCGTCCTTGTAGAAGTTGAGATAGAACCACACAGAGTTCCAGTCGTCTGGATCAGCGTCAGCTACAAGCTCCTTGATATAGTGAGGGTTGGCTTCCCAGTTCACCTCATCAATCCTCATCTGCACTTCTGCGGTGAGACCGTGGCTGGGGATGGTGACGAACACATTGCCTAGTCTGGCATCAAGAGTGTCGTAGACCGCTCGTAGCGCTCCTGGAGGGAGCATTACCTCTGGGGTACTCCACATGACAATCTCGCCCACTGCCTGGTTTTGACCGTAGTTGATGGACGCTGTGTTGCCGCGCATGCCCATGTCGTGCTCAAGGCGACGGTAACGAATTGGCAATCCGTGTCCGTGGTTTGCAATTGTCAGGGGAACATCGTCCTCGGACATGTCATCCACGATGATTAGCTCCCAGTCGTCCAGAGTCTGCTTCTGGAGCGTCTGTAGAGTGCGCGCCATTAGGTGAGACGTATTGTACACCATCAAGATAAGCGAAAGCTTTGTCATTAGAAATCCACACTCCATGCTCTGGATGCGTCGAATGCGTCAAGCTCGGCCTCGGAGCCAGCTTGATTGCCGTAGTGGTACATCGGTGGGTGGCGGTGGCTCATTGTCCAGCCAGCTTTCCTCAGCTTGACCGAGAAGGCTATCTCGCCAGCTATCAAGTGCCCCTTGATGAGAAAATCCTTCTCCGGCACCCAAAACCCACCCACTTCATTGAACGCTTCTGTCCTGACTGCAAAGCAGTGGGTTTGAACATGCCCACAAGTCTCAAAAGGAATGCCTCGATCCACCAATAGCTTTGGAATCCAGTGCCACTCGCGCCCAACTCCAGGATCAGCGTGCGCTGGCCCCATAGTGCTGCCAGGGCCAAGCGCGCCCACTATGCCTACCTTAGGATCGGCAAAAGGGGCAAGGAAGACCTTGAGCCAGTCAGAGGTGAATAGTCGTATATCCGTGCTGATAAACACAACAAACTCGGTGCTCACAAGCTCCATGACTTTGTTGTAACGCGGAAGATCGCCAATATTCTCGGTGTAGAGAAGTCGCGTAATCGGCAGGCCGAACTCGTGGTCGCGTAACTTCTGACCGTTCCTTGAGTCATTGTCGCAAAACAGCCAGCGATCAATATCTGCGGGCCTGGTGTAATGCTCCACCATCCTGATGAGACGCCTGGTGTAGTTGTCCCAAGTCCCATGCGAAACTGTTATCAACGTTGGTTTGGTCATTAGTTCAGTCATAATGTTTCTCCGGCAAGGGAGGAAGATTTGGTTCTAGCCGTCCATTGAGCGCGCGTATCAACGCGCTACGTCGCTCATTGAGTCTCTGCGCTTCCACAGCGGCATCCCCATCACCAGCATATCCCTTGTCAACCTTGTGCCATATTTTCAAGTTAATGACGATCAACTCGTCAATCAACTCGCCGATAGTTTTTAGCTCAACTTGTTCCATTCTCTTCTCTCCAGTTCCATAGTGCCCTGATGTGCTCTACGGCCTTGTCTTGGTCTGGTGGCTGGTTGTGCCCCTTGTCAGTGACAAACCTGTGCCCTGTCCAGCCCGGGTCGGTTGGGCCAGTCATCGACGGTCTCGTTGCCCCTCTATGCACTCTGAGGATGGGTACTCCCAGGGATTGGGCCAAGAGCGCGGACCCCATTGTGTCCAGGCTGATAATGAGCCTGGCCTCGGCCATCAGCTTGACGACTTCCCCGAGGTCCTCACGACGATCTTCTCCTGTGCAAATTGGGCCAAGCGAGCACTCTACTGGACGCCCGCCGAGGTCGCGCACTACCTGCTCCAGAGGAACGAACCAATCGCTGGGCACACTGCGCATGGCCGGGTCTCCGCAATTGGACAGAAAGACCACGGTGTCAGTCATCTCGCGTTCAACACCTGGCTTGAAGTGGAGATAGCGATCCTGGCCTTCGAGGGTAGCTCCACCACACCCAGCAGCGAAGTCTATCCCGTGCTTTTTATTGTCCCACCAGCCAAAGATGGTCCAGCCGTTCAGAGCGTCAGCCCTGCCTGCATTATGAGAGCAGTTGATCACCCGGTCCCATCCAGAGGCCCCAAGCCCATCTGAGGTGTAGTCGAAGGCAGCTGAAAAGTGCGGCTTGATGTCAACCAGTAAATCCAATATCCCGCCAACAGCAGCAAAGTCTTGAGCGTAGACCACTGTCACCGACTGGTCCAAGCTCTGCGTAAAGGGCATGGCATGCAAGATGTCCCCAATCTTCCCCCAGCACCCAACCAGAACTGTCCCGGGTTCTGGAATGGTGATGGAGCCCAGTGTGTAGAAGGGAACGCCTGGGAGATTGATTTGTTCTACATCCAGGCCGCGCATCAGCCAGTCCCATCTATAGGGCGTGCAGGTCCAGGCATGGGATGGATTGCGGTGAATGCCTTCATTGAAATCTTGTCGTTCTCCCGACCACCAGGGAAGATCAAAAATCACCTGTCCCCCCGGCCTGGTATGGGCTATCGCCTTCTCGATGAGATCGCGCGCTTCCTCGAAACCAATGTGTTCAAGGACTCCAGGGAGAAGAATATAGTCGAACTTGACTTCTAGGTCCATGTCCCTGATGTCCCCAACGATGAACTCTGTGTCTGGGTACTGGGCGCGGCCCTTGTTGATTCTGTCCTCATTGAAGTCAATGCCGATACGTATGGTGTCAGGTCCGCCAACGTGGGCCAGAATGTAGCCCTGGGCACAGCCAACTTCAAGCACTCGGCCAGCGTCCTGTGGCACAAGCCGTTGGTAGACTTCCAGCCCAGCGCGCACATAGGGGATGTTGTAGAGCGCATCGCAGTGGTCATGTGGGTCGTGGTTCATCCCGCCCCAGGACGCCTCGTGGGCCTTGAAGTTCTCCCAGATGGTCCACTGTGTTTTTGCTTCACTCACTGGCTCACTAAAGCCCTTCATAAAACTCATATCCTAAACTCCCTTACGCCTTGTAAGAATCTCGTTGAACCCAGCACGGCCAACAATTTCGTATTCGATTTCTTCATAGAAGGCATACAGTTCATCGCGGTGAGGATTCAGCCATACGCCCGTGTCGCTTGGTAAATTCTCAATAAGCAGAACGGTTGGTTGAAAGCGAGCAAAGTCCACACCACGCAATACCTCCAACTCATAGTATTCGACATCAATATCAAGAATGTCGATCCGTGCAATATCGGGGTAGAATTCATCCATAAGGCTAGTAAGAGAACGGGCCTTGACCCGGATCGTCGAGATTAAACTTTGAGGGTGATCATCTAGCACCTTAAAAGCAGACCCAGCCAGGCCGCTGGTATTGTTCAGTATCTCAAAATCTACAAGCCCCTTGTCTTGATCTGAGCAGGCAAACTGAAGAACGTCAAGTCCCCGCTTGGCAAACTCCGCACACATCTTGGGTTGTGGCTCGATTGCTATCACTGTCCACCCGAGCGCGCGGAACGGGAAAGAATTTGAGTACCATTCCGGGAAACCAGCGCCAATGTCAACGTACACACCTTTATAGTCATCGGGAAAAAGATGTGCTGCAAAGCTTGCAGTTTTGCATTCGTTAATACTAAACACCAAGGACCTCCTTGTAGAGCGTGAAGTAAACTTCTGCTATCACAGCATAGTCCCAGGCCTTGAGTATGGCTGCAGAGGAAGCCAATTCTGCGTTGGTCTTTATCATCTCCGCAGTCTGGGCACAAGAACTGGCAACAGTTACAGCTCCTGCTGTGATAAGGTCAGCAAACTGGCTGTGGTCATTCACGATTACCGGGCGAGTAGCAGCCAGCCCCATTCTGATTGCCCCACTAATGCCGTTAGCCTGACGCGTGTAAAAGAAGACATTGATGATGTTCCTGGAGAGAATCTTGCTGACTTCTTCCTCTGGCAACCAATCGGTGGTGATGGTGCAGGGGACGCCATATCTAGCGCAGTGAGCTTCTATGTGCGCTGCCATTCCCTGTCCAGTGTGCGGATTGTCAGGGATGACAGAGTTGATCCCAACACCAGCCATCACAGCGATCTCCACAACTTCCATGTGCCCTTTGCCATCAAACGGGATACCGCAGCAGCCTATCGTTGGTGGATCGTTCAGTTCCTCGATTTCGTCAATAGTGTGGATGCCGTGCGGAACCCATCTGTAGCCCGGGATGTAAATGTGCGCAGTCTTGATGTCCGCTGCGCTGAAGACGCCCTCGTCGCCAATGCACTGCCTAGTGATGACGGTTTTGCCGCAGGTTCTCACTATCTCTGACGACATGCTGGCCATCAAACCGCCGTGGTGCATGATGTGGACCAGGTCGCAGTCAGAGACGTTGCCTGGGAGATTGGTGAAGTTCGGTCCCCAGGTCTCGCGCCCAAGGATCTTCCAGTCAACTTGCGGCAGGTTTCTCACGATGTTCTCAGAGTAGGTTGCTAGACCACACTTCTCGTCCCAGGTTGTTACGATGCCTACTTTCATGATTCTTTCTCCAAGTATGGGCCGACGCCGGTCTTCACTAGGTCAGCCAGTCCGTCGTAGAGAGCTATCCTAGGCCTGTTCAGCCCCGCGATGTAGTACAAGGTCGTATCAGCTACTAGGTTGGGTCGGTCTGACTGACGCATCCTAGTCTGGTCTCGCTTGGCCGGGATGTCTCGTCCAACTATCTGTGCGAGCATACCCAGGATGTTCTGGGCCGAGTATGAGACACCAGACCCTAGGTTTAGTGCCATGTTACCACCCATCTCTAGCATGTCAACTGTCGCGCGCGCGTTGTCTTTGACGTGGGTGAAGTCGCGCCTTGTTTCTAGGTTGCCTAGGGAGATGTGCTCCTGGTCGAGTTGACTAACAAGAACTGGTATCAGATGAGGGGCAGTCTCGCCCCAGCCATACATGTTGAAGTACCGCCCGACCGCGATCTCACTGCCCGTGCTCGCGCTCCAGGAAAGCGCGGCGATCTCCATTGCTTTCTTGGTGAGGCCATAGATGTCTCTGGGCCAGGCTTGCTCCATCTCTGAATGAGGCATCTCTGATGGGCTGTAAACAGCCGCGCTGGATGCCAGGAAGATACGCTTCACCTTGCCCGCCAGCGCCTGTAGCAAGTTGTGCGTGCCACCCACGTTGACGTCGTAGGTTTCAGTGGGATGCTGGTTACAGTAGGGGATGAAGTGGACCGCAGCCAGGTGAACAGCCAATGTCGGTTTGTAGTCCTCTACAACCTTCAGGACGTCCAGCCCGTAACGCAGATCTGTCTCGTAATAGGTCGCTTTTACATCCTCTCTCTTCGAGGCTGTGTCCAATACAGCAACGTCGTAGCCGCGTCTGCGCAGCTCCTTGACTACGTAGTAGCCGACGAAACCGTTGCCGCCCGTTACCAAAACTCGTTCATTTCTTTTCTGCGATACCATATCGCGCCACCTCCCGTAACTTGTGCCATAGCCTAGTCAATTCGTGCCTATCGGCTTCTGGCGTGTCAAATGCGAATGCGACGCTCTCGTCCTCGAACCCTAGCTGCTGATAATCGTCAAAGTCCTCACTGAGATTCATGAGGCCGTAGTGGAACCGTCGATTGTACAGCGGGCTGCCAGGATATGGCGTGCATGCCGAGACCGTAAATCTATCAGGTTGAACATCCCCGATCCAGTCGATTGTCTCTTGGATGGTTTCCTCGGTTTCCCCTGGGAGTCCAGCTATCAGGAACGCTGTCACCTTTATGCCAGCCGCTTTCACGAGGCGAACTGCCTCTGTGTTTCTCTCTACGCTCTTGCTTGGGCAGTGAATCTTCAGCAGTGAAGAACTGGCCGTCTCCACGCCGATGCCTACCTGTTTGCACCCAGCCTGGGATGCCCTCTCCAGCATCTCCGTGGTGATTGATGCAGCCCTGGCCGAGCAGCGCCAGTATGTGTCTGAGGGCGCTGCTGCGCAGAATCTCTCGAACCAATCCTTGTTCCCAAAGATGTCGTCGTCCTCGAACCGCCATTGAGAGTAGAGCGTCATCTCCTCTGCGACTTGCTCCGGGAGACGCCAGCGCACTTTCTTGCCTACGCTTTTGCCGCAGTATGAGCAGTTGTAGGGGCATCCCCTGGACGCCATAATGGCGCCGCCGCGATCGTCTGAGAAGGCGGGGTTGGGACGGTACTCGTGCTGGAGAAGGGAATGATCCGGGATTGGCAGATCGGACAGGTTGGGAACCCACGCAAGCCCGTGCCCTTCTCCGTCGTCGGTGTAGATGCCTGGCACGCCGGTGGTGGCACCGTTCAAAATGGAGAGCATAACGAGCTCGCCCTCTCCTGCAACTACAAAGTCAGCGCCGAGGTCGAGCGCTGACTGGAATGGGGCAAATGTGCAGTGAGCGCCTCCAGCGATGATCCTGGCATAAGGATGGGCCTGTCGCAGTTTGCGAATAATTTGCCGGGCGCGTTCAAAGTGCGGAGTGACCACCGAGACGCCATACCAATCGGCCTCCGGGATCGGCTCTTCGTCCCACACGCGCACACTGACCTCATCCACTACTCTCCTGGCGGCTCCTGCTAGATAGAGCGCGCCGAGCGGCTCGATGATCCACTGGTCAAACAGGTACGGACTGTTGGGCACGATCATGCAAAAGCTCATTCAGAGAATCCCCCATCATGGTATGGATCACGCTGACCGCTTTGGTATTGCCTACGAGTTGCGTTAAACCAGGCCATTGCTTGCCCGGCCAGTCTTTGCTTCTCTGCGGTGTAATCGTCCCCCCCGGGGTCGATATGGTCGATCTCGAACCCATGAAGGAAGACTGACTTGAATCCAAGCACATCGGCCCTGACCGCTGCAAGAGAGTCGTCAAAGCCATATTTCCACTTCCCCTGATAGAGATAGCCCATCTTGTACAGGAGCGAACTGTTATACGCCTGGCAGGTTCCCATAACGTGTGCAACCTGCTCGACTATGAGCCAGCGTTGGCCCCTTTCCTGGGGAAGCATATATAGCTCTGATTGCTTCCAACCTTCGCCCCAGGGGCGCTCATCCAGATCTTTCCTCTTGAGACCACAGATGCCGATCCTGGGGTCGCGCGCAAACACATCTTCCATCCAGTCGGCCCAGCCTGGTTGCTCAATCGTTACGTCATTGTCTAGCTTGACGCAGTGCTCGCCCGGCTTGCGTCGCTTCCAGGCCCTATTGATGGCGTTGGCTGTGCCAAGGTTCTCGCCATTCCTGAGAAGAAAGAACGGAATGTGATCGCCTGCCTCCTTGTAAATCTCCTGCGTTTCTTCACAGGAGCCATTGTCTACCACGATGAGCCTGTGGTCACTGTTCTTCCAGTCCACTGTCCACGCTAGCGACATGAGCGTGGCGCGCGTGAACTTGGAGCGTTGGTTTTTCTCGTTGTCGAAAACTGCCATCGCGATAAGGGCCATTATATATGCCTCCATGTTCTTCTTTCTGTTATGCCCCAGATTGTTCCGTGACTGACTTGGCACTCTTTAGCAAGGACACCCTGCCTTTCTCCATTCTCAAACCTATCACGTATTTCTAGAACATCTGATTCGGTTAGTTTTGACTTGTGATGAGCAGATCCGCGTTGCCCAGTCAGATGAAATGACTTTGCTCTAGAAGCCATCATTTTCACTCGTTGCTCCAGTGTCCACTTGTGACCCTTGCCGTACTGATTGCCAAGCATTTGCTGTCGAACCTGCTCGCGCCTCTCTTGCGTATGAGAGTAGCCACTGATTCCATCGCCACCATCGGTTAGATTTGTTAATCTGACACCTGTTTCCCGACAGAATTGAATCCACCATCGCTCTTTTTCTCGCCAGTTTTCCTCTGTCACGAAAGCCAGGCCATGAATCAATGGCCTTTTTCCCTCAGATAGCAAACTTCTGATCCAGGCCATGCGATGAGTGAGTTGTCCTTTGGCGCGCTTGGCTCTGTAGATATGAACGCCGAGTCTCTGGTAGAGATCATTGGATGTTTTCCCAATATATCGTATTTCTTCAGTATCAGGATCGCACAGAGCGTATATCACAGCTATCGCTGCAGGCATGGCGGTTGCTCCCTTGTGCCGCATCCGCAGGTCCATGCACCAGCAGTTTCTTTGCGCTCTATTTCATAGCCACAAACAGAACAGGTTGGCGGCATGTGTTGCACCTGAATGAGCAATGGATTGTCTTCTGTAATCCTCTCCAGATGATGCAAATCGTCAGGGACGATAGTCAGGATCACCTCTGCTCTTTTGCCTGGTCGGAGACGAAAATCAACCCCTGCCAATCTATTGAATTCAACATCACCCAGCGCGACCGAACCAGCAAGCGATGGGTCATCTGCTAACTTGATTTCTAGCAACATCAATGTCCTTCCTTTGTCCACAGGAAAGCCTGTGACAACATGGAGCAGACTCGCTCCTCATGTTTTATCCCCTTCTCGCGCATCTCCGCAACCAGAATGTGGCACATCTCATGCACAACAAGGTTTTCCAGTTCGGCGTCGTCCATCTGAGCGACCGCAGGGATGTTTACGTTTATGGTCGCCTCTGCATATTCCCACCGAGCGGTGACTCTGGCAACAACCACCTTGCCATTTTTCTTCTTGAAAGACTTGGGCGTCTTCTTGTGGTAGTATATTTCTATATGCCACCACAGTAACCCTAGAGGCCTGTGCCACTTGTCAAAGATTGTCCGAAATCGCTTTCTGGCTCGTTTGTATTCCTTCTTTTTCATGTGGATAACTACGCGTCCCTTTCGGCGCATGCGCTGGTGTCTCTCTGAGATTCTGCTAGCATATCGTTGCGCGGCTCGCAAATCCTCTTTTCGGGACACAGTTCTCGTGCGAACTTGAGCATGAGTGCGTAGTGAGCGTTGTCATCGAGGTAAATGTCTCCCTCAATCGCTAGAGTCTCTGCTGCACACAAGGCAACCGTTTCTCCGTCTACGCTCCTAAGTCTGATCGCCATATTTCACCCTAACTCCTGCGGATTCTCAAGGAGAATCGCCCTGAGACCGTGTGCCATTGGGTTCGTCGGCTATCGCCTCAAGCATGCGCTCTGCTGACCTAGATAGCTCTGCTCCTTCCTTCCCGTGGAAGACGTAGGCGTAATTTTCCACCGCCATAGTCCATGCCTCGACCGGGGGATGTCCACCCCCTAGATAAAGATCGAGGCACGCTATCAGGTATTCGAGTTGCTCACTCATTCTCCTGTCCCTTGTGCCGCGTCTTTAGCCATGTGACATCTGCTATTTTGTGAGTCTCGTGGGTGATCTCTGGACGGTGGTCGTACTCATTGAACCACTCACACGTTCTTTCGAGAGTGCTGTTGAAGTACCTCTTTATATGCCCGCCGGTTGCGGTCTCTTGATTGCTTTTCAGATCATTGGCTGCGCACTCTAGCGCGGCAACAACGTCTTCCCAAGAGTCGGCTCGGACTCTGACTCGAACCTCAAGCGTTCTGTGTGGCCTATCACTCATTCTCTTGTACCCCTGGGGTACGCTAACGCGCTCTGTACATCCTGATCGCTGTCGAGAGCGTCCACTTTTTTCGCCAATCTGACCCCGCCTTTTTCGTCATCCATTTGTTGATGTCCTTTAGCTCATGCCACAAGCTATGGTGCTGCCTGCAAATCACATCCAGGTCGCTCATCTTCTCTCGTCCCAGGCGCGCGTATGTCCTGTGATGAACATCCAATGGCACTCTACAGCCGCCCAGATGATGGAACTTACAACGTGGCTGCTGGCGGAGCTTCCTCGCTCTCCGCCGACGCCACGCTGTCGTTCTCAGATATTCCCGATAATTCCTCATCGTTTTGCTCCAGATGTAACTGCGCAAGGCGCTCCCTGATTCCAGCTATCGTTCCAGGATGCGCTGCTTCATAGTCGCTGATGCTTTGCTCTATCTGGGCAACCAACATCTCTGTTGGATCAAAGCCAAGAACGGTTCCTAGCTTGGTTGCTGTGTGTGGCGTAAGACGCTTCTTGTCATTCACCAACGCGCTGATAGTCTTCTCTGGAGTATTGGTAACTTCCGCTAGCTTTTTCTGCGTCCATTCACTATCGCGGATCACCCTTCGTAACTTGGCTGCTACTCGCATCGTTGACCCCTTCATACTATCGGTGATTCTATACCCCATTCTACAGGATACACCCCTCCCCTGTCAAGGATACCACTCCTTTTTCGCGCTACTCCTGCTGACACCTTTCCTCCTGGTGACACCTCACCTGTGCCGTACATGCGCATCAGAATATAGAGAGAGGGTAGTAGAAAGTGAAGCATACCCCCTTCTCTATAAATTAATACTTCAATCGGGTGGTAAGGGGGAGTCCCCCTACCCCCCCAGGGGTGGTCCCCCCACCCCACCCCCTACAAGGAGAGTGCGATGAGCACGCTGAATAGCAAGGTTGCAGAAGCAGTATACGTTATCGAGACTGGCAAGATGTCCCCGGCGATGGCTTGCCGAGAGCATAATGTTGACCGTTACGAGGTTGAGGAGGCACGGCAGCAGCTTCAGCCGGGTCACGTCTTCAAGAATGGTCAGTGGACAAAGCATCCAATCTGGGTGCGCAAGAGCAGATAAGGGGAACGAGGGCTTCGGCCCTCTCCCCTGCCAATCAGGGAGTGTTATCTTCCTCTGATGAGTCCAAGAGGACGAAATTGGTAAATTATATAACCTTAGGAGGTTATCGTGAATTTAGATGGAGTGTTGGTTTTGGTAGTTGTGTTGGTTGTATTAGCCATTTTTGTAACAGTCGTTGCCCCAGAAGCACAAGCGCAAATAGCCCAAGCATTGGCCCCCCTGCAGAACATTGCAGAGACAGTGCCAGTCCAGTAACAGCAGCACACAATTGAATACCGAGGGCAGTAAGGTGTAGAAACACCTTGCTGTAAGGCCCTACTCCCTATGTGGGGGGTAGCCAGGTCCCAAGTCCTGGAAGCTCGCCTTATTAGAAAACATGGAGGTTATTCCAATGTTTAACATCAACTATATCGCCACGCTGTTAGCCGTAATGGTCGTATTCATGGTCATCCTGTTTGTAGTAGCAGCTTTCTTCCCCGCTGAGATAGCCAATGCTCAAGCACAGTTGGCCCCCTTGCAGGAAGCTCTGCAGATCATCCCCACCCCCGTACAGTAGTAGACGTACACAATAGAATAGTCTCCAGCATGACGTTAAACTGCGATGAACAACTGAATACGTAGCACACTTTATTCGCTATCCTCTGCCCTGTGGTGGGGGATTCTTAGTATAGGAGTTATCACAATGTTGGAAGACAAGGCCCGAGAGATCAAGGAAGAAGGCGTATTCGAGACGTATCTAGGTGGCGAAGAAGAAGCCATCTATGTACACAAGGATGATGTGTGGGTAATTCGTGAGGATTCACAGGGCATCTATTCTGTGTGGAATCCCTCCAATGACCTGCTCATCACGCGATAAGGAGTTACCAATGTCCAGGATCGAGTTTGTGTTTGCGGATATCCACGTCGATGTGCATGGCAATGATGTTCGTTGCGTGACGTTTCGTCGGGGGAGGGATAAGCGTCAGTATAGGCCAGCGATATGTTCGTGGCTGCGCTTGTGGCGCGTGCTCTTGCCACGGGTGATTAGGATGAACATAGTGTGGACGCAAAGCGGCCCAAATGTAAGAATGAAACTATAGGAGGTTATCAATGTCTGGTTGGAATACAAGCGACGTAGGGGCGCTCCCCCTAGAGGCTCTGAGGAAGAGTGATGTAGTATCAGCGCAGTACTCGCCTGAGTACGATTGTGCTGTAGTGGTTGCAAGAAGTAGGGGGGGGAAAGAGCGCCTATTAGGAGCTTGGAGTGATGCCCTCAATACAGGTATTGCTACTATTGCTGACCTTTTTCGCACAGGCGTGGGCGTAGAGATGCGCTCGGTAGGTGTGTGGTTCTCATGATACGCACGCCCGTAGCCCTGAGATGGAAGCGTGCCCAGGACATCGTTCGCAAGAACGTACCCCTGGGGTACACAGTGTCAGTGGAGATGAAAGAGACTATCCTCACTGGCTGCACCTGCACCTGCCCAGACTTCAACAAGCGAATGTTTGGCAGGGGCGTCCCCAGTTTGCGGGGAATTCGCGTATGCAAACATACCCTTTCATTGGCCTTGAGGATATACCTTTTCCTTGAGGAAGAATTCTATAGTTAAGGAGATGACCATGTACAGACACAAATTTGACGAGGCTCTGGAGCTTGGGGCCACAGCGGTTATCCGTTGCAGGAATAGCTGGTGGATGGTTTTATTTGCCGACTTTGAACTGGCAAGCCTGTTCAGAGAATACGCCTTAGATGAAGGCTGGACCACCATAGGGTCTGGCTTGATATTCGGTGTACGCCCCACGCTGTAACGGTTCATAATGGACCATCAGTCCCCCTACACAAGCGCATCTGTGTGGGGGATTGTTGTTTGGGATGAACCCCAAAAGCGCATTGCCTACATGCGTCTTCCCCAGTAGGTATTAGCCAAACCCATAGGAGGTTAAAATGGCTAGGAACTTGATCGTCGCAATCGCTTTATTCGCAGTTGGCTTTATGCTCGCCAACCAGAACGTGGTCGCAGAGACCGTAGCTGCCCCAGAGATCTTCAACGCTCAGGGGCTAGTGTGTGTATTCTACAACGGTGAGTTGGAATGCACCGCTCCCCCGACCGACTGCTGCGAGAGCGCCTGCAGCACCCCCGTAGTTGTTGAAGTCCCCGTTATCGTAGAAGTTCCCATCATCGTAGAGGTCCCCACAGTCGTCACCGTCACCCAGACGGTCATCGTGACAGTTACAGAAGTCGTTACAGTCCCCACAGTCATAACTGTCCCCATCGTTACACCCCCAATCACAGAGACCGTGGAATTACCCATCCCAGAAGCTCCCCCAGAGACTCCCGTGGATGCCCCTCCAGAAGCTCCGTCAGAGGCCCCAGAAGATCCGCCAGCCGACATTCCTGTTCCAGAAGATTCAGATGCCCCCGCCCCATCAGATGGAAATGGCAGTTCCTGCAACCAAGGCGTGGGTAATGGCGCTGAGGGCTGCGATCCCGGCAACAGTAACCACAACCAACCGTCCAATGACGAAAATGGTGGCGTGCCAGGAGACCCAGGACGTGGTCACAACGACAACGGTAACGGAAATGGTGGTGGAAACGGAAACGGCCAGGGCAATGGTGGCGGGAACGGTAAGAGTAATGGAAAGAACAACTAGTTCCCACAAGAAGTAACCAGCAGGTCCGTAGCGTCACAGTACGGCTTCCCCATGTGACACAAGCCAATACCCATAGGAGGTTATCATGGCTACCGTAGTAAAGCATCTGCTCAACTCATCCGTTGAAGTACCAGTTGTAGATCAGACAGGCGAGCCGCTCCACGAGACTCGCATCTTCGTCAACACCCCCCTCGCGTATTACTACCCCGACGACTCCTTCGTCGTCATCGACTGGCTGGCCTCTGATGAGACACGCCCCACGGTCGAAGAAATCTCCAAGCCCGTTGTCGTAGACGGGGTCGCCTACCAGGGCGATAAGTGCGGTGGTTCGTTGATCAAGCGCGGTCAGACGTTTGGTGTGGTTCGTGACTATCTGGTAGAGATGGGCCTAGCCCAGAAAGTCAGCGATGTCGTCCGAGGCAAGAGAGCACTCTGGGTAGATGGCCTCTATGGCGGCGGTATCCTCGACGATCTAGATGTGACCATTGTCCAGGCCGGCAAGCTCTACAAGGGTCTGCCAGTAGAGGATGGCTGGGGCTATATCTCCAAGAGCCTCGCGGCCAAGCTCTCCAACGGCCATAGCCTCATCAAGAGCAATGGCTCCCGTGAAGCATTCCAGTTCTGGCAGTCCATCCCCTGGACGCCAGAGGTCCAAGCTGAGTGTGTCCCCCTCATCATGGATCAAATGGTGGCCATGGCGGACCCCGCTGTCTTTGCCTTCAACAACAATTCGGCTCACCAGTCCGAGAAGCGCGAGTGGGCTCTCCTGGACGCGCCGATGAATCTGCACCCGTTCGTCGCCAATGCGTTCGCGCGCGACCTGGCTGACAGCTTCCGCCGCGCCGCAGGGACAACGCCGACTAATGCACACTGGAGGGTCGCTGTGCCCACAACCCTCTCCAAAGCCGCTGTAGCCGAGGAGACTGTCCTCTATCGTTATCCCATCGACAGCTATGCAGCGATCCAGGCAGTGGACGCTGATCCTGACGCCCGGGCTGAGATTGACCGCATCGCCGCTATGGAGATTGTCCAGTTCACGCTCATAGACCCCAAGACAATGTTCGCCAGTGGGTGTCTGGGTGTGGTTGACGATGACGTTCTTGGTGGCCCCGATGTTGTAGTCATCTGTGCGGACAACATCAAGATGGCCGTCAACGGCTCCCTGGACAAAGTGAAGGCGCTGTCCTCCATTACCTTGAACGATGCCGCGCTGGTGTTCACTCAGCACTATGAAGCTGGCTCCGGCTTGGGCTTGAACGTATCCTTCTTCAAGCAGATGGGTGGAGACTTCGACGGTGACTTGGTGACGTACTTCAACGTCAACCAGGAAGACCGCAGCTTCAAGGCAGTGGCTGAGGCGGTACGCAACCTGCCCGCCGGCAGCAGCCGCAAGCTCAAGAAGTCCAAGATTGCTCTATCAAAGGGTGATCGCCGCGGAGAGATGCTCGTGAACAATATGAGAAACCTCGTAGGGTTCGCCAGCAATCTTCGTTCAGCTACGTTTATGCTCGAAGACCGTAACGAGATGGCCCGCGCATTGGGCTTCCGCTCCGTGGTCGAGATGGACGAGTTGCTGAATTTCTATATCTCCGCTGGGACCGATGGCTACAAGAGCTTCGTGCTATACAAGCGCGTCCGTGGACGTGATGGGAAGATGTACGACAAGCCCATCACCATCGACGAGCTTGAGAAGGAAGCAGGCGTCATCCAGAGCAACATCATCGCGTTGTTCAAGAAGATGGCCCCTGAGACCGGCTGGGCGCGCTCTGACTGGGCGTTCCGCCAGCGCATCCCTCAGATCATCGAGAATGGTGATTCCACCAAGCACATGGACAAGGATGAGAAGCGCCTTGCCATCGAGTGGTGGATGACTGGCACTGTCCAGGAGATAGCCAAGCTCACCCTCCCCAACATGAACGCGGCCCTCGACACCCCCGTCGAGAGCCGTCCATTGAGCTACTACCGCCGTTGGGCTTCCCGGCCCGACAGCGATCTCTACGAGGCTGTAATGGCTTTGCAGATTCAGTACAACGGCAGGGTGAAGCGCCTGAACTTCTCCAGCAGTGACGCCACGATGGCCTTCAAGGCTTGGTGGGCGCAAACGTTGGACAGGTTCGTCTCCGAGTCCGGCCATGACCGATTCGTCGTTGCCAACGCTCTCTGGTCAGTAGCGCATAGCACGCGCTCGACAGCCAGCGGTGCAGCTAGCATCTTCCTAGGTATGCCAGAGGAAGCCAAGCGCATCATCCTGGAGAAGCCGGGGAAGCAGGGTGTTCAGCAGGCCCAGGGCGTAGTGATGACTGGCCTGACCTATAATGTCGTCGAGCCTTTCGCTAGCTGGATTGGCGAAGTAGAAGTGGTCTATCACACCGTCACCAAGAAGAACAAGGCCATCCACCGCGCTGTGGTATGCCCCATTGGTGACCACCCGTTCGAGTTCCAGGTCAAAGACGCTGACAACGTGTGGCCGGAAGGGATGCTCGGTGTCGTCTCCGCTCAGTGTGACCAGCCGGAAGAAGGGTTCTACGCCGCTAGCTATGCCCAGAAGGGCAGTAGCAAGGCGTGGCAGTTGACCCTCAGCTAGTCTCAGTTGTGTGACTGTTGCCCTGGAGTGCTATCATCAGATTCCAGGGCAGCGGCTACCCATTTGAGGTGGAAACTGTATCGGTGCAGATTCACCGAGAACTAACCTTAGGAGGTTATCATGTCCGCGTTTGTAAATCGAGTAGTGAGTGATGTTCGTGAGTATTCGTTTGTGCCAAGCCCGCCAATCGATGTGATTGATACACTAGCAGAGCACGGTTGGGATGGAAAGTCTGGGCAGAACTTCGTCTATTGGGCTGATGGCAGCGCCGCCGTGGTTGTTTTTAGCACTGGCGAGTTGTGGTCCAACTTTAACCCAGAGAAGTTGTTTGAAGTAGCCTTGCGGCTACGAACAGAGTGCGCTGCAATCTATGAATCTCTAGTCTAGCGTGTGACTGTTGGGATGGAGCTTCGGTTCCATCTCAGCGGCTACCCGCTAGGGGCGTACCAGTGCGTTTCACTGGATATGTCGAGCCAGAATGTACCTCTAAAGGTTTCCTGACCTACAGGCACGGCCAGATGTCTGGGCGCTATCGCGCTCTGCCTCTGGAGCTATTCGCTCTCTGGGCAAGACTTTCAACATCATTTTCTGCCCGTGGTCGGGCTGAATAACATCCTGAGGAGGATACAATGTCTGATCTACTCAATATCTTTGCCGATGCCCGTGACAGCCAGCCCAAAGCCACCGACAGTGGCGCACGCCAGACCAATGGCAGCTACGACCGCGCCGACGTTTCTGACGAGCGCATTGCCGAAGCCATCGCGGAGTACAGCTTAGAGCCGCGCCCCGAAGTGGTCTCCAAAGTGCAAGGCATGCAGGGCGACTGGCAAGCCAAGAGCGGCGGCTGCGGCCTGTCGATGTACGCCAAGCGCGTCACGACACGCGGCTTCACGCTGTAGCATCGTCCCAACACACACGAGGGGGGTCATCGAAAGGTGGCCCCTTATATGTTTATTCGCGCAACTGATAAGGAGTATCCTATGAGCACCCAGACTTTTGTACCCCTGGGGTACACCCAGGACGCGATAGCGCCTTTTGCGACAATTGCCATCACAGGCAAGCCAGTATGGGACGAGGTACTTATGTACGCCCTGGAACTGGAAAACCTGTATGATCAGCGGGCCGAGGAAGACCTTGAGCGAGTCCTCAGCCAGATGCAGTTCCCAAGCTAGATGTGATATAATAATCCGAGACGCGGCTGCCTCTACTCAGTCCGCGTGCTCTATATCGCACGGAGCGCAAGCCGTGCCTGCTGTACCATTGGACAGGAGTGACGAGGGGAAGCGTTGCTCCACTCCAATGGATTGTCCATAACTACCTGTTCCCCTGGCCAGTGAGCCTTGTTGCTCACAGGGATGTACCCTTTTTCGAGTTGGGATACGCAGCAGAATGTGCCAGCATCTGCACCGATAGGACTTATGGATAATCCATTGGGGTCCCCATCCCGTGCTGCCGTAATAGCACCCCCATAGAGACGTCCAGAGCTTATGCCCATTGGCTCGCTCTGGCGTCTCAACCTCAAGAGTAGCGCCCTTTCGACAGGCTGCGGTCTAACCGAGCCGGAATTGGCGTTTTCGCTCTTGACATTTCGTTATGTTCGGTGATATAATGCTTATGTTCGGTGAAGTGCGAAAGAGAGATTTGAGATTTGGTCGGGCGTCGGACAGAGGTTGCAGGTCAATCTACAGGGGGTAGCGGTGTCAGTAAGAACTTTGAAAGAGTTACGCGAGCGCCTGGACGATCTGTCCTCAGAGATAGAGAGTGACGAAGACTCCGTGCTGATAGTTATGCCTGGAGAAGCGTTCCCGGTAGAGTTAGAACTATATCTGCTTAATGTGGGCAGTTCGGTTCATTATGAGCAACTAGTGGTGGACATAGGAGACAAATGAACGATTTATCATTCGAGCAGTTGATTGATCTGGCATACAGTCCAGCTTCCTGGGAAGTGATTAATGTTGACACGCTGGCAGACGCTCTCACGAGCCGTGGATGGCAAATGGCCGGCGCGCTAGACAAGATCAATGATATTGATCCAGAAAATGGTCCCGAGCGCAGATATGGGACCCCGAATCGCCGGAGCTTCACCTACAAGATTCGCAAAGCTCTTGGTTACTCATATCCATAACGAGCGGTCGGAGAGATGTCATTGGTTCACGCTCGCTCTTGATAGACAAGGAGACTGCGGCAATTATGAACAAGAGAGCAAAAGACATACTGGCTAGTGTCGACATAGACGAAATAGCAGCGATATTAGAGGCATTGCCACCGGGCAAGCTGATTATTGGGAAGGACAGGGAGGAGCGCATAAGAATTTCTCGAATGGCAATCCCTGACGACGAGTGGTTGTGTTGGGACTATAAACAGGCGGCCCAAACTATCGTCGTGTCAATTCACGAGGCGCTGAATGACTGTGCAATAAAAGAATAGCGTTGGTCGAGAGCGGTCGGAGAGATGTCCAGATACATTTATTCAAAAGGAGAGAATGATGGAAAGCAGAAAGGTCGAGTTGGATTATTTCACACCAGAGGGCAATTGGGTCGGTGGCTGTGCCTTCAACACAAAACGAAGATATGATCAGACAAGACAAATAACAGATGATGTATCTGATATGCGGCTTAAAAATGATCTACCAAACAAGTTCGGCGACCCAGATCAGTGTCTTCTCTTTGTGCTTATTCGTGTGGAAGACTATGACGGATTTATGGGCGCTCCAGCGTTGCTACTGCCAGAGTAAAGTACGAGAAAGGACTTGGATATTCGCTGAGCGTCGGACAGGTGTCCAGCTAGTTTATCATCATCCATAGGAGAAATCATATCAATGGCAAGCCAAACAATACCAGACAAGCGAGAGTTCAAGTGCCCTGGATGCGGAAGAGTGCCACTAACAGGTGTGGAGGAGATATTGAAACAGCTCCGCAACGATTCGTGGGTATGGGCATGGCTCAAGTGTGATAATCGAGAGTGCCCAGAGGGAAGCCCTGAGTTCAAGATATTCTTCGATGTGGAAATCAGCATAGAGAAAATTGTGC
>Ga0114923_10000312_pt1 | contig 41227 bp, 74 predicted proteins | sample SumtaG_FD_89578 | JGI IMG/M metagenome (GOLD analysis project Ga0114923, IMG submission 89578) | Deep subsurface microbial communities from Indian Ocean to uncover new lineages of life (NeLLi) - Sumatra_00157 metaG | ecosystem: Environmental > Aquatic > Marine > Oceanic > Sediment | place: near... | reverse complement strand
CCAATGAGCTACGTGGCGTTGGCAGGAGCATACAGATTCGAACTGTAAACCTTTGGTTCAAAGCCAAAGATGATACCCTTTCACCATGCTCCTAAAAATCTTGTTCCTTATACTTCCTAACTAGCCATCCCCACCAATCCAATTTATTCCCTATCGCAGCAAGTAGCTGTATACCGCCCCCAATGTAGTACACCAATGCTGGAGCACCGAGCCAGAGTAAGCTACCAAAAACAATTGCCTTCACGATGAAGATCTCAATCTCCGTGTCCCAAGGCAATGTATCCACGAACTTGCGTACGAAGCCGTTAAGCTCTTTACCGCCACCATCTACCCATATCCTTTTAGTAGTGTACCAGTCTCCGATAGCGCCCAGCCAGAATACTATGTATGCCCAAATCATCCGTTATATTTTCTCCACATTGCTTGTGCTAAATTGGAGTCGGTGGTGGGAGTCGAACCCACGTGCTCAGGTTTGCAATCTGAGTCTTTACCCTTTTCACCGACATTTGTATACGTCCATACTGGTTGTATTGGATTTATCCAAGCAGTACCAAATCTCTTTCCACAGCACGGGCACTTATTACACGTACAACAGTTAGTACATCTATTACAAAAAGCACACTGACCGTTATGGGTAGTTGTAACAGTACCCGACTGGTAACTACCACTATCTCCAACATTCTGAATCATACATCTCCTAATGGCGGGACCAACGGGATTCGAACCCGCATCTTCTCCCGTGACAGGGGAGCCGTTTTCCTTTTAACTTACAGTCCCAAATTTAAACAGTGCCTACCTCAATGCTAGGCATACTTGCTTGAAACATCTGTAATCGAACTTCTAATCGTGTATCTCATCTACTACCTAATGGAGCGGGATAGGAGATTCGAACTCCTACTTGAAGTTTGGAAGACTCTCGTGCTACCGTTGACACTAATCCCGCATGGTGGGTTGTATAGGAATCGAACCTATTCCTGAGGGTTTACAATCCTGTATGCTGCCAAGTACACCAACAACCCATGGTAGCCGTAGAAGGAGTCGAACCTTCAACACCTGGTTTCTAAGACCAGTGCCTCTGCCAATTGGGCTATACGGCCACTACACATACATTATAACACATCTTGCACCACTTTGCAACCTCCGAAAAACCGCTTCGCCCCACACCCCCGACATTTACAAATTCCGGGCATTCCGGCTGCTTCATAGTCCAGCTTCTTAGCCCTCCAGCCGTACACGATCCCTTTGTGCAATCGAGCACAGTGGAAGACCACCTTTACATCCTTCCCGCGGGTGATGTGATCCCAGGTAGTTATACCCATCTCCGAGTGCCTTCGCAGTGCACCCATCGATATCCTCACAGCACCCACCTCGGGAATCACCACGTACGCATCATACCCTCTTTCCTTGTACATGTCGAGAGCCATCCAATGTACAACCAAGTTCCACTTCTTCAGATACTCCGTGATCGCGGCAACTCTCTCAGCACCCGTGGTCTTCTCTCGATCCAGGCGACATCCGCTACAGATTTTCTGGTTTCCGTGGACAAATGTGAAAGAAGTCCCACATTTAGCGCAATCTTTTTTCAAGGCAAAACCTCCATAGCACTCTGTGTGTTCATATACATTAAAAAAATTATAATAAAACTAAAGCTCATGAACATACAGAGCTAGGAAGCGACATGCGTCCCTATTATTTTTCCCGGTTCTGATCGTCACATCGCAGTGCGAGCAGACCAAGTACAAATTGCCCGCTTTTCCTTTACAAACGGACAATCTCCGCTTCCCCGGCACCAGCCCACACGACTTACACAGCCCCTTCTGCTCGCTCCAAGCGTTTAAATACTCCTCCGAAGTGATAGCGTAAGTTTTCTTCAAATGGTACTTAAAAGCATACGTCATGACAGCTACTTCAGCCTTATCGGCCCCTTCCCTAGCACATCTCTTACACCCTTCCGAAATAAAGTACACTATACCGTGCTTTTTACACAACTCCTGTTTGTCTTCTTCCTTCATCTTCAAAATCCTCACTTTCCGGAAGGCAATATCGCCCTCACTCTATAATATACAACTTATAACTGGAGAAGTCAAGTTCTACACTAATAATGCAATTTTCCAAATAAAAAAAATAATTGGTCAGTGTATCTCTCTCGATTATGCACGAGTGCCTGCGCCAGGTGGTGGGGGGGTGTAGCCGGTCGGGGTATCTGGTCAACTGTGAACGCATATGGGTTTAAACGCTAATACATATGCCCTCGGGCCGACATTACACCTCGCGCACTTGGATACCATACTATTCTAGTAGTGTATCATTCAACTAATACACTAAGGTAGTACGTGCTAGCGCGTGGTATATCATACCTATTTGGTATGGTATAGGTGCCAGCGATGGGCTGCCTCATATGGGGTATAAGGGATAAGTAAGGCGTATGTAGGTATTGTAGTTAGTGGTCAGACAGCGTGTCTGATAGCATGGAATAACCTTTGTTTACGCTTATAATACTTACATCCAATATAATGGATATCGCCGCTATGCCACTTTAATCCATCATAGGTGCGCTGGTACGTCTTCTGCTAGCGTACAGCACGAGGCCGCACAGGCCCTTACAGGGGTATGTTTTACTTGAGGTATTATAAGAAGGTTTTGGGTACTATAAGAACTATAGGTATGCTTGGCACGCATATTGCTACGCGCGTTCCTTATTAAAGGGGCGTGATTTAGTGCCTGCGTGCTATGTCATAATGTCATACGTATAAGTACGTATGAATAATACCTTGCTTCCATGCTATCATGACCGTACATTGATACCAGAACATAAGACAAGACGAAAGGCGACGTTATGAAAAAAGCTTACAGCGCACCGAGAATCTCATCTCACTGGTCTTGTGATGATCAGCCGAGTAAGATTGAGGAACTGATAAACTTTCTGATCGAGCAATTCTTCTACCACGTCTAAAGAGGTGATGATATGGAAAACAGGGAATTCGACAAAGACCTGAGAATCGCAAAGCTGGAAGGACTCTTGAGGAACTGGGTTTTCGATGCCAGTTACCTAGTAACCCAGACGAGAATCTACAAAGATACCGTCAAAACTTTGGAAGGGTAAGATCATGAACTACATCTTAGTCAGCGAGAATCAGGTCTTGACGGTCAACGGTTGGAAACCCATCGGAACCGGCGGTGCGTTGCGATTATTCAACAAAGATGATACAATCGCCGCGTTGCCTGAGTACATTTTTGCCAGTAGCCCTGGCCCTGTTTCCAAACAAGAGGTCAGCGGGCGCTGCTCGAATTAGTATCTTCAGCGTATCCCGTGCTACCTTAGACGGGATATCTGAGAGTACTACTTAACACGGAGGGTAGAATCATGGTATTCAACTATCACACCGTCAAGAGCACGAGACGCACCGTCCGTCGGGCTGACCCGAATGCCACCGGCTGCTACATTGTTGAGGTGAACGATGATGCCACGCACGCGCTGAGCCGCACGCATCGTACCCTCAGAGATGCGGAATTCTACCAGGAAAGAATGCTCCAGCGCCCCGGCGTTGACTGCGTTTCGGTACTGTACCGATGAGAGTCATTGAACTGAGATTTGCCGCTGTTATCTGTAGGGATGACGGTGCAACGCGGGGCCTGACTATCATGGCCGAAACGCACCTCGGTGCACGTGCGCATATTGAGGCGCTGTTAGACTCGGACGAATTCATTTGGGATCTCTTCATCGATGTATAGAGGTGTATTATGCCCCCAATTCATGGAATAAAACCTGACCGCAGCGCCCTTGCATTTTGCCTGTTTTGTTTGACGCTGTACATAACTTCGGTACTTATCACGGTGGCCTACCATGTCGCACCTTAAAAAGTCATACGTAAAACGCACGCATATCAGGAACATTTTGAGCGTATATCACGGGGCGGACAAGACGATGGGCACGTGGTATTGGCAAGCGCGGACGATTTGTGAGCGCCTTGCAAATGACGCTGGTGTGGCAGTCGAGACGGTTGTCGGTGTGATGGCTGCGTTGTCGCCCGGTGCGACTTGGGACCGGAATGTAATCGAGACGAGAGCGCTGATAACAGGGGAAAATATCAGTTTCACGACGTACCCGAAAATGGTTGTCAAGGCGCGTAAGATATTGGCTGCGGATGTGGCTGACATTGAAGGGTTGTTAGCGCCGCGGCCGAACAAGTCAGGCTTCAAAATACTGCGATTCTACAGGCATATTTGCCAACCATGGCGGCCTGACATTGCAGTAATTGACAGGCACGCCGTTGCAATCTGCCTTGGTAGGATGGCTGATAAGGCGGAGCAGAAATTGACCCGATGGATGTACACTAATTACGAACTGGCATATCAGGTAGCTGCGAAGCGTGCTGGTGTGGCAGTGAGCGAAATGCAGGCAATCACGTGGTGCGCGTGGAGGTAGTATATTTAAATGTGTTGAATTGTCCCCTAAGGATAATGCGCCGGAGCACCGGGTACGTTATCGCGTACGTTATTCCCGATAACCAAAGGAATAGCCTAGCTTGAAGTAACAGGCAACACATTTAAATGTACTAACGTGGAGGTAGGAACGATGCTTTATTACACTGATGGTACGAGAGAAAATGGTGGATGTAATTGGACGCAGTGGTGGATTGGATACTCTATGCCGCAAACGACCGGGCGCGTGGTTACATTCCAGGCCGATGGAGATGAGTTGCTGGTGATTTTGCAGGCACTGAAAGCAGCGAGTAAGACGGAACCAAAGGTCATTGAAGTGGTACGATCCGTATTAAATGGGGACAGTTAACGATTTGTCCTTGCTATTTAAACAAATGATCGTATAATTACGGTGAAAGGAGAATGCAATGGAAGTAACGAAACAGGACATTTTGGAGGCGGGACACGGATGTATCAAGGACTTGCGCAAGCGTGGGAAGCATTTGGAAGCGCAGACCTTGGAGCATTTCATTCAATCGGTCGAAGAAGTTATCAAGATGGACATTCCTCAAGGGGAGAATTAATCATGGGCGTTATCAATAAAGAAGCATTAATGGCAGCGGTTGAGGATAGCATGTTCGGGCTTGGCAATGCTGGATTTTGCACAGCATGCGGAGAAGAACGTGATGGATGCGAGCCCGATGCCGAAGGGTATGAGTGTTACAGCTGCGGTGAGATGAAAGTGCAAGGCGCGGAAAACCTGATGATGATGATCATGTAACTTTGGGGAGTACTTGCTATGCTTACACACGTTTGGTTCGAGAGGTGATGTGATGATGACGACAAAAGAATACCGAGAAATGATGGAGATTACGCACAGTGGTATCACACGTGCGAAGGAAACGAATAACCGCGAGGACTACGACTACTGGAAGGGAAGCGAGGAGTACTGGGCCGGTGCACTACGGGATTCTATCCAACGTGATAGGGAGAAGCATGATGAAGTACAAAACTAGAGAGCAATGGCTACAGGCTGGGGTGGCAAAGCTGCGTAAGGTTATCCCCGGTGCTTACGATGTGCCTGTGATACGTATCAGTTGTGGCTTTCCAAAGAACGCACGGGGTAAGCATGCCATCGGGCAGTGTTGGTACACTGCGGAAGATGGGGTGTGTCAGGTGTTTGTCTCGCCTGAGTTGAATGACGCAGTGCGGATCATGGACGTGGTGCTGCACGAAGTTGGGCACGCGATTCTTGGTGGTGCTGTTGGACACAAGAAGGAATTTAAACGCTACATGGATGCCGTGGGGTTGGAAGGGTTGGCAACTGCAACGAAAGCGGGCGAGGGGTTGAAGAAAAAGCTGGAAGTGATGACACAGCAACTAGGCGCGTACCCGCACAGTAGGTTGACTGCAAAGGCGGGGAGTAAGAAGCAAACGACTCGGTTGAAAAAGGTAGCGTGTCTATGCGGATATACTGTGCGGGTGACGCAGAAGTGGATCGATGTTGGGTTGCCTACTTGTTGTTGTGGGAATGAAATGATGGAGGTGATGTGATGTACTTTGTAGTGTATAAATGTACGGTAAACGAACGAAATGGTGAGTATGGACACAGTGAAAAGTTGGAAATGAATTCCTATTACGTGGCCAATCATATGTACAGCACACGCGAGGAAGCGAAGAAATATGCAAGCAGCATTGCGTACACGAGACAGCCACGTGTTGTGAAGTGTGTGGACTTTATGTGTCCAAGTGATGGACATTGGCAAGAGGTGAAGTGATGCACATTTGTCCTAATGAGATTAACTTGTTGCTGCTGGTGTGGCAATGTATGTCTAACTGTTGCATCCACTGCCTGTGTGTGATACGATGCAAGCTCAGAGGGAAGTGATGAACAAAGAAGATAAAGGGTGGTTCCTACCCGACGTGTTGGATATCATTGCACTGCTGAGTGTGCATCAGGAAAGGATAGAGAGACGCATTGTGAAGTTAGAGAATGACTTTGACTACGTTGATCATGCTGAAATACGCAGTTTACGCAGCGACGTTGACCAAATTGAATGGAGACTACAAGGATTTTTGGACCTTGTGAGGGAGATGTGATGAGCAGTATTGTAACAGACATAATTCGTTACGAGAATGAGGAGTTGGAGTACGATGAATTCATTCAACTATTCCAAGACCTTATTGATAGTGGACTGGCTTGGTCGTTGCAAGGGCATTACGGTAGGACTGCAATGTCATTGATTGATGAAGGGTTGTGTAGTCATGAATAAGAATGAACTACGCTGGTGTGGCGAGTGTCACCGTGATGTAGGTTGGTCAGTAAGTAATAATCGTTGCGAGATTTGTAATGAGGAGACATGGGACGATATCGGTGATTGGATGGATTGGGTTTGCAGCATGGAAGATACCATGGTGGAGGTAGTGTGATGAAGGAAGTTTTTGGCGGACTTATGGTTGGTATAATTGCTCTACTATTAATTCTTTTTGGTGCCCTTATTGGTTATCAAAACGGCCTAGAAGATGGAGAAGAATTAATATCACCCGCGCCGATGGATGCGGTGGACTGGAAGAAGATCGCACCCATTACGATGAATGGCTTTTACCAGGTTGCATCGTACGATGATGTGTGTTATATTCACATTGATGTGGGAGGTAGTGATGTACAATGATCTTACATTGATTGAAGTGGCTGTGCTGAAAAAGGTAATAGAGAATTTAAACGCAGATGAGTCTGTCCCTGATGGATTAAGTTTTGGTCTGTGCAATATCAACGGAACGTACTACATCTATCCGACATTTGATGAGGTGGAATAATGGACAACGAACTTTGGTACTGCGTAGAGTGTGACAGCGCTGGCATTGATGATACTCAAGGACTGTGGAGTATGGATGAGATAGCACGCTTCACTGATACGGAGGAGTTGTGGGACGAGGATTGCGGCATAATCATGCCCCCCGTATGCCCCATGCACGTGCTGAATGAGATGCAAAATGAACATGAGATGGTTACTAGCATCATCGATTACGAAATAAGTGGAGGTTGGTGATGAGTGATGATCTAGTAGGTTGGGCAAGAGCGACTGCAATTGAACAGAGGAAGGATTTTCTATTGCGCAGTGCGTTGTGTGAATTGAAGAATGTCCGTGACGATGACTGGGACGATGAAGAGATCGAATTACTGATCGAGGATATCAAGGAGGCCTTGGATGCTTAGTGGTGTGGCATTACTCGCTGCGCTAGTGATAACTCACTGCCCAGCTATTGAGGTAGGTGTCTGTGCTACTACAGCGATAATTGAGGCGCATAATACAGTACGTTGGGGAGTTGTGGAGCCTGGATGGGCTTGTGATGGCAGTGTGTGGTGGGTGGCTACATTGGATGGTGCTGACCCGGTTACTATACGCTGTATGGTGATAAGCACGCCGTGGGCGGATAGCCTAGTGTACTGCCCCGATAGCATTGCCCCGGTAAAGTATTGGGATAGGCCCGCGGGAGTAAGTGCTTGGTTAGGGTACAGGGCGTGCAATGCAGCAGGTTGTAGTCCCGAGTGTGTGATTGAACTTGTATGGCCTAGTTATCTGTGCTATAATTGTGGAGAATGGAATGGAAAAGCCTACGGAGAACGGAATGGAATTCGAAAGAACCGTTAAGGATACTTTCGGAATGAATGTTATTGCACATACTCATGGAGTTACCATAGCGTACAAAGATTTCTCTGTATTCATGGCGGCTTTGAGCATTGCTAATAAACATGAAGAATCACGCATAGCTCTACGAGAGTTATTTAAACAAGCAGGAGGCAGTTACAAATGATTTACCAGTATAATTTCATGGTTCAAATAGACAAGGAGTATAAACTAGTGGAGGTGAGAGCACATAGTTTTTTGGGGGCAGTGCGGGCAGCGATGCGTTACGGAATGGACATGGAAAGTAAACAAGTTCTAGTTGAAAGGTTGGAAGTATCATGAGTAAGAGAAGTGTATTGGATATGTACTACGGACCGAGGCGTGCGAAGCAGACCGAGGAGTGGTATACCTCGGAAGATTCGCAAAGTTTTGCAGCATTCATTGCCACGGTTGCAATGGATATTCCCTTTAATGACGGTATACACCTGTCTATCAAGGCTGCCTATGCGGAAGGCTTGATGCGGGGGTTTCAGGATGCCGTGGCAGCGATGCCTATTAGTTCCCTTGCCGATGAACAGACTAGCTACGTTGGTACTCGTGAAGGGTATGAGGCGCAATTCAACGATGAATGTGCTTGTAATGATTGTGTGAGATCGCATGATGAACGCACATTGAAGGAGTAATTATGAAGGACAAGCATCAGCTAATGTCACCACGTTGTGAAAAGGTCTACGATGAGTTGCAGTGTGCACAGTACGGATGTCACGCGACGTGTAGGATTGAAAACTACGAATTTCACGACGAGAAATTGTATGAAGTACTGCGCTGGTATACAGCGGTTAGCGAAGAGAAGACGAATGAGATCATGGAACTGCGTCAAGTAGGGGAGAGAATGTAATGAGCTATGCACTGGTGAAAATTTACGAAAACAAGGTCTACAAGACTGAGATAGAAGCGATGCAAAGGGCAGCGGATGTATTACAGGACTCACCTAGAAAGACTATTCAGATAGCTAAGCTAACACATGTCGTGGATGCTGTGATTGTTGTAGAGGTAACGGGGAGATTATCATGATTAGTGGATTTGAACTGTGGTTGTTTTTTAGATTGGACGCACTCCAAGGTTTATTTGCTGTACTAGGTATAGTGACAACACTTTTGGGAGGCTTCTTGGTTTTGTTTGGCTGTCTTGAGGATGAGTGGGAGCGGGTTAGAAAGGCTGTGAAGTGGTCGGCAATAGTATTCGTTATCTCTATACTTTTCCTTACCCTAGTACCCAGTACTAAAGAAGCGGCAGCTATTTGGGTGATCCCCAAGGTTGCAACGACGGAGAATGTGAACGCGGTAACGGGAGAGATTCACGAGATATATGATCTTGGTAAAGATTATCTCGAAGAAAAGCTGTCGCCGGTAGAGGAGGATGAGTAATGTTTAAACGTAAAGAAGTAGAAGAAGATTGAACGAACACATCTAGTATCCGCAAAGGGAGTAGCACAATGAAGTTAGTATACAACGCTGAGCTAGTGATGGGAAAGAAGTATCCAAAGATGCAGAACTTGTACGCACGTTGTAGTGATGTGGAGTACAAGGGTACTAAGAAGTGGATGAAGTACAACACAAACGAATTCAAGGTGCCTGCCTTTGGGTATGTCACTGATGGATGGGTGTACACTGAGAAGATTGATGGGATGAATATTCGTATCAAGCTGAAGAGGGTGAATGGGCACATTGAATGGAAGTTGTGCGGGCGTACGGATAAGGCTGATATACCGCAGGATTTGCTCATTAATGTAGAAACGATGCTCACTGGTGTGGCAGATGTGCTCTATGAGCAATTGATGCAAGGCTCGTTGACGCTGTACGGGGAGGGGTATGGGCCTGGGATACAAAAGGGTGGAGGGGACTATCGGAGTGAGAAAGGGTTTGTTCTGTTCGACGTGTTTGTGCATACCTATGATGGCGAGACGGATGGCTTCTTCATGCCTTGGTCTAGCATGTGCATGTGGGCGGAGGATGTTGGGTTGGATGTTGTGAAGGAGAGGTATTCGGATGCCGATCCAGATGAACTAGACGTGGTAGTGCGTAACGGTTTCCATTCCTACATGCACTGTGATAAGATGGCAGAAGGCATCATTGCACGACAGAGGGATCATGACCTGTACTTCTACGACAGTGGGAGCATGAAGCGACTGATGTTTAAACTGAAGACAAAGGACTTTCCGCCGTATGATGACGGTATTGCACCGGATGCTACGGGTAGATCGTGGCCTGCCGGTGAGAATCTTTGTTGACATTTAGCGTTCAATAGTGTATAATAGAAGGAGCAAGTGGTGGTTGTAGTTTGGATCTTGGTTGGGTTAGCGGCGTTACTTTTGGTGGGAACTATCCTAATGTCAATTTACAAAGATGAGGAGTGAGCGATGGAAGTTGAGAAACAACGAGTGCTAGAGGCAATGAAGAGTTGCCCCGATGCGAAGAAGGTTTTGTGTGTACTGTTCCCCGAACTGAATGACTCGGTAGAGTGCCCGCCAATTGGTGCAGGGTATATCGGAACGCATGGAGGGTTCTATATGAGTCTGGGAGATAGCGAGCAGGCAAAGGCAATGTATAAGCTGAGCTATCCGTATAGTACTTATGAAGCTGTGCGTTACGGAATTAAGTTAGATCAGCCTGGTAAGGGAGAAGTGAGATACGGGCCTGTTGGTAGTTTTGTCCAAGTCATTGATATCGAAAAAGGAGAAGGGAAAGTACGATGAGATTTGAAATTTTTAAAGAGAAGGGTAAAGAGAAGGTAACCTTCTTTAGACTGATCAGCGGGGAGAGGCTTAAAAGCATGAACAGAACCCCGGCAAAAGGGTTAAGGGATAGCGATCCCGTTCTACAGTTCTCTGTAGATCAAGGAATTACGTGGACCACGCTCATTGCGGTGACTCTAATGGGATTGCGTCGTAATGGGAATTACTGGGGCAATACTCTCGAAATGCCCACAGAACTATTGGAATGGAGTTAAGCTATGGTAAGTGATGCAAGGTATGATTGGCGGCTTGTGCTGTACAATGCTAAAGAAGAGATAGTAGGAGAGATTATCGAGGAGAAAAATGCGTACTCCTGTAGGCCTACGGATATTATTATCTCAGCGGCTAAGCTATTCCCTTCAATTACTCACTTCACGGTAGCGGGTAAAATGGTGCGCAGTTGAACAGTCCAATTGTAAAGATGGGCAGCGACGGCGCTATCAGTAAACGAATGCAGTTGTTGGAAGGGCCTAGCGGTGTAGGTAAAACTCACCAAGCTAGGACTCTTATCGAAGGTGGAATGAAGGTGTTGTTCGCTAGCACTGAGCGGAAGTTGTCAACGATTAAAGACTTGGCTCCAGATGTTTGGCCGATCACCGATTTTGCTTTCCCAACAACTGGTGCTGAGAAGTCTGTAATCTTAGCGCGGGGTAATGAGAATGTCATTGCCCTATTTGATTACTTGCGTGCTGGTGAGCATGAATATGATGTCCTGTATTTCGATAGCCTCATGAGGTATGCGTGGAAGTTGTTTGAACTACTGCGGCAGACTACGAAGAACAAAGAACAGAAATTGGATACCTTGCGTGCGTATGGTATCTTCGGTACGAAGATGAAGATCTTGTTGGATCTTATCTCATCCTTGTGCGATAGTACAGGCAGTAAGCGGCCTGTGCACTTCGTAGGTACTTGGGGTGTAGAGAGATCGCAGGACTGGGAAGGGCGTACGCAAGTAATGCCTGTGATTGATGGGAAGGCTACGGGGCCGCTCATCGATTACCACTTCGATGATGTGTTGATGCTGAAGATGGCCTTGGCAGGAACCGAGAAGAAGTACACGATGCACACGGCTGGGGAGAACTCCTTTGCAGCTAAGGTGAGTGCCCCCCCTGGTGTGGCAATCCCCGCTGTGATAGAGAATCCTAATTTGTTTGAGTTGATTAAGAAACTGGAGGGATAGGGATGAACAGTAATATCATTAATGCACTTAGCTACCTGGAAGATGAGGTCGATAACGACCACGCAAAGGACGTTATCACGTGTGCGATTGTGAATTTACACAATGCCTTGGGTGAGTTATCCCAGGAGGATACCGAGGAAATGGGTATGCCTGATATTGGTAAGGTATGGGAGGCACTAGACTACTGGGTCATTGCGGATTGTAATGGCTGATATGGGTACACAAGAGTGGGCTGATGAATTCAAGCGTAGGCTTGAGACGTACGACTGGGGAAAGACTTGGTTCATTGTTGAGGATATACCTGTGAGGAAATTACTACCCGAGAGGAACAGAACTAGGTTTGAAGATGTCCCGAATAGCCTAGAGGAATGGTGTAGATCAGTTTAAACACATGCGCTTGACAAACACCTTTTAGGGTGTTATAATAGGTGCACATGAGGAAATAAACTCCCCCCATGAGAGGAAGATGTGGGTTAGACAGACTCCCCCTGTTCCACTTTTTCCCTCAAAACTAGGTCCACTATAGCTAGCCTAGTTTAGTAAGGGCCAAGGCTACTCATTGGATAGCCCTTGCAATATTTGGAGATGGAATGAAGAAGTTTTTAGTAGTATTAGTTGCGGTGTTGATGACGGTGACTTTGGCAGCCAAGCCTAAAGGTGAAGGGGTGATCTTAGAAGACGGTGGGCCGTTTGAGGTTGTGACGTTTGGTACGTTCAGCTTGATTCTAGGTAAGCCTTTCAAGGCAACAGTGCGTGCAAGTGGTGGGGTAGATCCTCAGTCTTGCGAGCCTAGTGTTGAAAATGTCACCCAAGCATGGTGTACTAAGATGTGTCAGGTTTCTTGCATGACAGGACGTTACAGCGTGCCTTGTCTTCAAGCGGGTATTCCATCAGGGAATTGCTGCACCACATATTACTGCGGTTGGGAACCTCCGCAGACATAAGGGAGATGGAATGGACGAGAGAGATTTAGTAAAAGCATACGAAGAGATGAGGGAACTGCTTCAGTACTTCGTAGATAGAGTTGAGGAAGGAACCATCCGAAGCAAAAGGACGTACTCTAAGTACACTAGGGCTTTGGAGAAGTACCCGGCCCTGTAAGTTAGTTCTTTAACGCGGTATAAAGCCGCACAACAAGGAGATAGAAATTTGAGTGAATACGAATTTGATCCTGGTACTTACGGCCAGGACTTTGAAGAGGGTAAGGAAAGCGCCGGGTTCGTCAACGAACCTCTGCCTAAGGGCCGTTACCCCCTCAGAGTTGACAAGATCGTAGGCAAGCGTCCGAGTAAGAAGGGTGTGCCCAGTGCATCTCTCCTTCTGCGCGTGATGGAAGGTGCTTCTGCAAAGCGGACTGCACTGATCACGCTGTACCTGGATGCGGGTCCGACCTTCCGTAAGGATGGCGAGGAATTCAATCGTACCACAGAGCAGAAGAGTACTGCGCGTCGTGGTGTGACTGGACGGATGAAGGGATTGCTCACAGCAATGGCACTTCCTCATGATAACCCGGTGGCTGCAAGCCCCGAGAACCCGACTGAATACCTGTGTGAGAAGTTCGGCATCGATAACATGCCGGGGCAGGAATTCATGGCGGAGATTACCGTGCAGGGTAACTTCAACAACATGTTGAACTTCCACCCGCTCACTCACGAGAAGTACGGGATCGACAAGTGGCGCGAGCAGGAAGCTGCACGTTCCGGTGACGCAAGCGGTGCGGCATCTCTGTAATATAGCGCAGAGATAGAGGTAGGAGACTAGGCCAGTCTGTTGTAATGACGGGCTGGCCATTTTTTTCAGGGGCAGTAATATGAATAATACCGATAAGCAGCGGGTGGCGTTTGCGGCGTACATCGGCCATGACCCGGTTTGGCAGGCCGATGGTAAACCGCGAACCATTAGAGACAGTCAAGATTGGGAGCTATGGCAAGACGCAACCGCCGCGCCTTACGCCACCGCAGCGGCCGATGGGCGGGTGGGGGAGTTGGAGGCGAAGGTAGACGAACACGACAGCGAACAAGCGTCGATTGCTGACTTCCTCAACACCCTGTTGCGCGAAAACTACGGCGAGCATGAACAACTCAAGACTTGGACGGACGACTTTCGCCCCGCTCTAACTGCGCTTGTTACTGGGGCGCACCACAGCGGGTATTACGCGAGCAAGTCTGAACTCCAGCAAGCTGAGCTAAATGTGATGGCGATTCAAGGGTTGCTTGACGAAGCCAGCGCCCGCGTCGAGGCGATGCGGGAGAGGTGTGCGGACATAGCCGTGCAGTTGCAGGTCAATGTCAGGGATTACCCGCGCACCGACGGTGACTATCCGTACTATCTTCGCCAGCTTATCGCCGCCGCCATCCGCGACGTGGAGGTGGAGTGATGAAGCGCGAGGATGAGCGGTGTAACGAGTGCGGCGGCTTGCTTGCGCGCAAGGGCGGTGCGGTGGCTTGCCCGAGATGTTATGCCGCTGAGGGCCACACCCACCCCCAGGCCGAACAAACAGACATCGCGGCGGTGTGCGAGAGGACGGCGTACATCGCTGCTGGGTTGAAGCGGTACATAGAGCTAGGGATACCGTTCTACCCGAGGCACACAGACGAAGCCGACCTCCGCGCCCTGTGCGATGCGGTGGGGAAGCAACGTGCTCAACGGTTGACTGTTATGAGAGCAACGCAAGAGTTTTGCGACACAGTTTATGACGAGTTTGATACTGGGCAACTCGACGGGAAGGGCGGCGGCGAATCGAATCCGGGGGAGTCTGACGGAGGGCCAACAGAGCTACCTGGCCGCTGCTACTCCGATGAGGCTTCCATTTCGCTGCCGGGTTCGACTCCCGCTGCCCCTACCGACCCCGCGTGTGGATGTGACACACACCAAGAGTGCGACGAACACCCCGACCCCGACCCCGGTGACACCAAACGCAAGACTAGTTGCGATGAGGACAGCACGGACGCGGGGTTGGTGGGGGAGTTGCTGTGCTATTGCGAATACGAAACCCTCGGCCGGTGTGACCAGCACGATTGCGTCCCGTGCCGCGCCGCCGCGAGGATTGAGGAACTAACACGCGAACGCAATGACGCGCTACGAGTATGCGTTGAGGGCCGATGCTGCGACAGTAAGCGCGAGTTGCGGGAGTTGAGGGATGAGATTGCCTTGCTTGCACACAAATTGAACCCGATACGTTGTTCGTTCAAGGAGGACATCATGAAGCAGGGTCGCATAGTAGACCGTCTCCGCGCCCTAGCCTCGAAAGGCGGTAAGTGATGGCGATGCCGGAGAGGATTTGGGTCGAGGCTCCATACGGTTGTTACGACGATGAGGATGCTGGTGTTTGGCAACGCAAGAAGTGGCCCCTCGCAACCACCTCCTACATCCGCGCTGATCTCTACGACGAACTGGCCGAGGCGTTGAGGGTGTACGCAACGAAGGACAACTGGCAAATGATTCGCACTCCAGGGGTGCCAGCTCGCGGGCAATTCCTTGTTGACACCAACCCTATGTTTATCGCCCACGCCGCACTCGCCAAGGTGAAAACATGAGCAACGAAGTGGATATAACAAACCCCGTGCACTACAGGTGTAATCCCAGTGGCGTCGAGTGCATTGAAGTAACACAGCACTTGCCGTTTTGCATAGGCAGTGCGATGAAGTATCTTTGGAGATGTGGGTTGAAGCGTACCGAGAGTGCCGAGGATGATTTAAACAAGGCGATCTGGTACATCAAGAAAGAGATTAAGCGGTTGAATGGGGATACGTGATGGATGAACTGACAAAGCTAAAAGCCTACATCGAATTGAAGATGAAGAAGTACGAGTACGACAACTCTTGCTGCGGTAATCTTGCATATGGACTTTTGTGGGATTTAGAAGTAGAGATTGAGGAAATAGAAGTGAGTTTAAATGGGCATGAATAGTAGTATCCTACAGATTGCGGCCGATGATCGGTTTGCCCTTACGGATAACTTCCTTGGTAACTTCAAGGGGAAGCAGCCTGAGTGGGGACCGCTGGGGTACGTGACGTACTTGCGTACGTACTCGCGGATGATGGATGACGGGAAGCGAGAGGAATTCTGGCAGACGTGCAAGCGTGTGATCGAAGGGGTGTATACTATTCAGCGAGCGCATTGTCGTAAGCTACACCTACCGTGGTCACCGCAGAAGGCACAACACAGTGCCCAAGAGATGTACCGCTTAATGTGGGAGATGAAGTTCCTACCTCCGGGGCGCGGACTTTGGGCGATGGGTACTGACATGGTGTACGAGAAGGGTGGAGCTTGTTTAAACAACTGCGCGTTTGTTAGCACAGAAAATTTAGCGACAAATTTTACTGACCCTTTCGTGTTCATGATGGACATGTCCATGATGGGTGCGGGCGTAGGGTTCGATGTCGAGGGTGCTGGTAAAGTAAGCGTTGCTGGTGTGGCAAAGGGCATGAGTATGCAGCACCGCATCTCCGATGATAGAGAGGGATGGTGCGAGGCTCTTAGGGCCTTATTGGAGAGTTATATTAGAGGGACCGCAAAGTGTGACTTTAACTACGATGAAATTAGAGAAAAGGGTGCTCTTATTAAGGGATTTGGGGGTACGTCTAGCGGGGCCGGTCCGCTGAAGAGGTTACTAGATGAAGACATCCCAGAAATCATGTCGAGATATTTGGGTAAATGCTTGGACGAAGCGGGAATTGCGGATATCTTCAACGCAATCGGCAGATGTGTGGTGGCAGGTAATGTACGACGAAGTGCACAGATTGCCCTTGGACCTCAGAGTAGCGAGTTTATTGCTCTCAAAACGCCAGGAGCAGAGCGATTAAAGAAATGGGGATGGGCTAGTAATAACACAGTCGTCGTAAGAAATGGCGGTAGCGTAGAAGAGGAGTGTATTGATGCAACTAAAGATAACGGTGAACCAGGATATTTTTGGCTCGATAACGCACGACGTTATGGTAGAATGGGATGGGGAAATGACGGAAGAGAGCGAGATGCAGATGTGGCAGGCACTAACCCATGCTCAGAGCAGTCTCTTGAAAGCTTCGAAATGTGTTGTCTTGTCGAAACCTTCCCAGCGAGACATAAAGACTACGAAGAATATCAGAGGACTCTTAAGTATGCATATCTATATGCCAAGACAGTAACACTAGTACCTACTCACTTCCCGCAAACGAATGCGGTGATGATGAGGAATAGAAGGATTGGTACTAGCATGAGCGGTATCATCCAAGCGATGAATAAATTTGGAAGGAAGGAATTCTTTGAAAAGTGGTGTGACGGGGGTTATCAATACCTGCGTGAGTTGGACAAAGTGTATTCCCGGTGGCTATGCATACCGGCTTCGATCAAACTTTCGAGTGTGAAGCCAAGTGGTTCGGTATCTCTACTCCCCGGTGTTACGCCAGGTATTCACCACGCGCACTCCAGGTATTACCTCCGTCGCATCCGATTTGACAAAGATAGTCCACTTGTGGTAAAATTGAAGGGGTCAGGTTATGTGGTGGAAAAAGACGTGGTTGACGATCACGCAGTGGTTGTTAGCTTTCCTGTCGAGGAGACGCACTTTGAGAGGAGTAAGGTGGAGGTGAGCATGTGGGAGCAGTTAGAGATAGCTGCGCAGATGCAACACTGGTGGGCTGATAATCAAGTCAGTGTTACTGTGACGTTTAAACAAAGTGAGAAATGTGATATCAAAAATTCTCTGGAGATGTACAGTAATCGATTGAAGGCAGTAAGTTTTCTACCCTTGAGTGAACATGGATATGAACAGGCACCGTACGAGGAAATAACCTCCGCGAAATATGCGGAGTATATTGCGGAGATTAGCAAGTTTAGATTGAGTAAGAAATTAGATTTGAATGAAGAACGCGGCGGTAGTGGCTGCGATGGAGATAGGTGTGTGCTATAATGGATAGAGAGCTTAACGTGAAATGTGAGCACTGTGGTAAACTAGAGGTGTGTGAGTGTGTTGCAAATACGATGGGGAGTTACACTGACCCAGCGAATTGGACCATGAGTCATTTCGTACCTACTGGCCGTAGCTATGAAGAATCGCAGCGGCATGCAGAGAGGATGAGTGAGATCTACACAATGATGGCACTGTATAGACGTAAGTCATTCGCAGATAGTATGTGGTTTCCTTTCGTCATCTATGTAGGCCTCGCTTTGTTCTTTATTCTTCTTTTCCTTGGGTTCTCACTATGAGTATAGTAGGATGGTATAACCCGTTAACGAAACGTCTCGTACCGTTGGACGATCCCGGTATGGAATTAGTAATGCCCAAAGAGGTACTGAAATATGTTGTGGAGAAAGAACAGGCTGATACTAGACATAGTGGCACTAATATTACTGTTACCGCTAGTAACGGTTGTGCTCGTGCTCTGGCTATTAATAGAATGCTGGACACGCATCCAGACCCGCAGAAAATGTGGCCGATGACTGGTGGTACGTTACTGCACAAAGTGCTGGGTGACATGGTAAGGAACGGCGAGTGGTGGAGTGAGGAGTACCATCCCGATAAGTGTACGCACATCGGTAGGATAGGTGGCGTAGAGATGGGTTGCAAGATTGACTTACTGCGTAAGGACTACGGTGCGATACACGATTTCAAAACTAGCTTCAAGGATAAGACGAAGTGGATCAAGCCGGGTGATAGAGCTACCGCGAATAACTGGCAGTCTAGTTACGCGGTGCAGTTATCTCTATGTGCTGAGCTAGTGCAGCAAGCAACTGGCAATGACATGAGTGAAACTGAGTTAGCGATCTGGATCGTGAGTGCACGGTGGCAGAAGATGTTCTGTGATAGGCTCACTATAAATGAGTGTTTAAACGCAGAGGTTGGAGTATCAAAAAATTATCAGAGCGGAAAAAGGTGGAAATATGGAGAGATTTTAGAACATATCAAGACAATGTTTGGTATGTGGAATGAGGCTGCGGTTGAGTACGATGGTAAACTAGAGGAGGTGCCGTTGAGACGGAGGATAGAGATCGTGAGTAACTTGCCGTTATTCGGTGAGAGTATGTTCCAGAATCGGAACGGTGGAAATATGTGTACGGATTATTGCGCAATTGCAAAGGACTGCAAGGCGTGCGGAGGTGGATTGTAATGTTGTTTACAAAGAAGACGATCAGTGATAAGATTGGGGATGCGCTGGGTGTATTCCTTAAGGCGAAGACAGATTTGAAAGCGGTGTTGATTGAGTGTAATGCGGAAGCGAAGACGCAACAAGAGATTGCGAATATTGCTGACGAGAAGAGGATCACTGCATTGGATCAGGGTACAAAGATTTCAACGATTGTGATTAAGCTGGAAGAACTTATCGGATGAAGTACGCAAAATTTAAAAACGTATCCGAGGTGATGCACATTACTATGCCGGGGTGGAGATCTTCTGATGATACCCCTGTACGTAGAGTTGTCATTGTTGCTGAGTATGCGGATGAGAACTACAACGAGGGACTGGCTGAGTTGAACGAATGTATTTCTCAACTCGGAGAAGTGATAGCGTATCAGGAGTTTGAAAGCTAAGAGGTAGGTATGGTGTTGACACGAGCGGAGCAAGAGACACATCTATGGGCGGCTGCTGATGAGGATATTTGGCACGTGTATACTGAGGACAAGAAGGTGATCACCCTGTTGAAGAATAGAGGGTGGGAGCCGCGGAAAAAGGTACGCACGGGGCATTGGTATACACTGCCTCGTAAGGCTGTGACAATACGTAGTGCAGCGAGTGTAATGAATCCAAAGGCAAGAGGGAAAGGCGGGTTGCATAAATGAGAAGCGAGAAATACCCAGCGTGGACAAAGGAAGCAGTGTACAAGATTGTAGTGCTGTGCAATACAATGGCTGATAACGGAGAGGTGCCCAACAACTTTGATATCGGTGAAGCGATGCGGGATGCTTGGGAGGAACGGCGATGAAGAAGACAAGCCCATGGATTGCTATGTCAGGAGCACGGTACGATCAACACAACTGGTTCGGTGACTGGTGTCTGAAGTCACACTTCTGGCTACCGCCCGAGGCTACCGAGGTACAATTCGTAAGGGGAGTGCGGGTAAAGGATGCAGTGTATTTAAAGACAATTGACAATTGTCGAGCCTACATGGTTAAAATAAGCGGGCACTACGACGACGCGCTGAATTGTAACGAAGGTATGCTAAGTGATTTCATAGACTGGTTCGGTAAGAAGTCTGACTGGGTGTACGTGGATTGGAGATGAGTGATGGATGAATGTATTGTAGAGATGTTGAGGGTTCTGGCGCCTGATGGTGAAGATCGCCTTACCCTCGCAAAGAGGCTGTTGGTTAACCAAATAAATCTTTTGCATGATGCAACGGGTGAGCTATCTACCGATAGTCACACAGAGATGGGTGTGCCTGATACGGGACCGGTCTGGGAGGCTCTGGATCTTTGGCTAAATGAGTTGGCGGAGTTTGAATAAGTGGAACAAGGCTATGTGAAAACACGGGGGCGTAAGGACGCTCCCGTTATGATTATCTGTGGACCTCCTAGTCAGTACGAGGTTACTAACCAGAAACCTCTCATTGGACACGTAGGTAACGTGCTCTGGAAGGAGTTGAAGTTAGTAGGCATCTACCCGGAGGACTGCTACGTTACGAACATCTGCAAGGTGAATCCTGGCAAGTGGCCGAAGGGTAAAAAGGCCGCTGACTTGATGCTAGCCTGGGCTGATACCTTGAGCAAGGAGATGAAGGCAGCGAAACCGCGGGTAGTATTGCTAGTGGGTGGAGAAGCGTTGCAGAGGGTCACATCCTTCACTAATATCAAGGATTGGAGAGGGAGTTTACTGACCGGCGATGATCTACCCAATACATTAGTCTGGCATCAGACTATGAAGACTAGTGTAGCGTACCTGACAGAGCTACCCCCTTCCAACCCTCACATCATCCCTACCTTTGACCCTGCCGGGGTCGTGGCTAGTAAGGGACGTGAGGCTATTGTGTTGTTTAAACGTGACCTTAAGAAGGTGGCAAAAATTTTGAACGACAGTTGGAAGCCTCACCGTATGGTGACGCACTTTAGATCTAGTCCTGGAGAGATCGCTAAGCATCTGCGCGGGAAGAAGCGGGTCTATTTTGATACTGAATTCCATCCGATCACTAAGCAGATCTATTGGGTAGGGGTGAGTGGGGATGGGGTGAATGTGTATGGGTTCCCGTGGGTGCCCGCGTACTATGATGTAGTAAAGAAGGTGATGGAGAATGAGAGTGTAACGAAGGGGGCACACAATATCGTAGCTGATATGCGTGTGTTGAATCATGCTGGGATTGAGATCAAGGGAGAGATGTTCTGCACGATGATCGGGATGTATACTTTGCACCCGGATCAAATGGTGGGGCTGTCACCCACGTCCAGGTTCTACATCGATGACGTGAAGTATCATAAGTGGATGGAGAAGGATGACCCGGTGTACAACGCCTATGATGTGAGTTATGGGTGGGGGTGCTGGGATGGTGAGCTAGCGGAGGCTAGGCAGAGGCCCGTAGATCCTATGCCCGAGATGCTGAGTAGATTCAGGCTGATACCTATCTGCGCAGGCATGGAGGATAGGGGAATGCCTGTTGATACAGGTGTCCAGCGTAAGTTGAAGAAAGAACAGCGTGCGGTGATCAAGGGCTTGATGCAAGAGGTGCTTGAGCACGTGAAGCCTGCCTGGGAGAGGAGAGTGAGAGGGGTAGAGGAGGAGTTGTTTAAACGCAATAAGGAATTCACCGCACTGCAAACGTGTTACGCGGGGAATTGTAAGAAGCATCCTACATACTACCCGAGTAAGAAACCTAGCGCTACGTGCAGTACGTGCATCGAGTTGAAGGATACGATGGGCGAGGTGTTCACCGAGGAGTATGATAAGGTGAAGGATCTACGTAGTAAGCTGAAGGGGAAGATGAAGAGATGGGAAGAGGGGTTCAACTACAAGAGTAGTGAGCACCTGACTTGGTTCCTGTATACTGAGAGTAAGCTACCGATACAACGCTTCAAGGGTAGGATCACTAGCAATGCTACGGCTATCGAGAAGCTGAGTAAGCTGAAGTCAGCGATGGTTAAGAAGGAAGCCTTTGCTGCTGTAATGAAGATGAAGGAGATGCAGCAAGCTAGTAAGGCGTTGAGTACATTCCTTCAAGTACCTTTGCGGAAAGGCGTAGCGCACCCACCGTATAAGATACATGGTACTGTAACGGGTAGGCTTGCGGGTGGTGCTGATAAGCGTGGTGAGATGGACAAGGTGGATAATACCAGTGCGTTTAACCCACTCAACATCCCTAAGCCATGGCGACAGATGTATGTACCACGGCCAGGATTTTGCCTAGTCGGTGGTGACTGGAAAAATCAAGAAGGTAGGCTGATGGCATGGATGAGTGATGACCACGCCTACCAAGCAGCGTTCATGATAGAGGACGCAGGAGGTGTTGATGTACACAGCAATAATGCTGGTACTGTGTTTGGTATTGATCCTGCTGATGCACGTACTGTCAAAATTAGATTCAATGGACAGATGTATTCAGCGAGACATTGCGCGAAGGTTGCAAACCATGCATGGTCATACAGCCCAACCCCGGTATACACACTCCAAAAGAACTTCCAACTAGAGAAGAAGGAAGCGTTAAGGATTGACAGTGTACTACGGGAAGCGAGGCCAGGTGTAGTAGCATACAAGGAACAGATAGTACGGGAAGTGTTGGGTGCATGGAGTATAAGTAGCAGTGGCGTTGCGTACTGTGGTATACCGGGCACCCGTTTCTACAGTAATCCTTTTGGTTGGCAGGTGTTCTTCCGGGGCATGGGTGAAGTACGGGTTGATCCCAGAACTGGTAAGAAGGTACCGCTACCTGCTCAAGCGGGTGAGTTGATTGCACAAGGACCGCAGTCAACCGGTGCCAGCATGTTCAGTGCATGCACCTACGAGGTTGCACAGCTAGGTTTCACGCCGTATACTGGTACATATGACAGCCTAGTATTGGAAGTGCGGGACGATGCTAGCGCAAGGAGAGAGGCAGTGGATGCGTTGAAGACTGTGATGGAGAGAAAGTGGGACGAGTTGGACGGTATGTCATTCCCTATCGATGTTGAATGGGGGTATAACATGGGTCCGCACAGCGATAGTAATGTAGGAGGATTGAGAAGTGTGGAGTAGTATTTGGAGATGGCTGCTAAGTAATAGTGAGTACCTTAGCCGCAATGAATACGAAAATCGTGTAGGTATTACCTACTGCGATGAGGTAGGACATGAGTATCATCAAGGATAGCACATACGATATGTTTAAACCCGAGGAGAGCTATTACTTACTGAAGAGTGAGGTAGTGGACGACTCAAAGAAACCCTACTTCGTACAATTCATGGTATGGCGTAGGATCAATGAAGAGGGTCAAGAGGTGGTTGATCCAAGAATGTATTACTACGGAAAGAACTGATGGTAGTCCACCCAACAGCGGGTGGGTGCTGGTTCTGCCTTACTGTAGACGATGGCGAGTGGATGTTTGATACTGAGTTTGATACCTATTTGCACAAGGCATGCTTAGTGCAAGCACTGGCGCTGGATGATAGGGAAGCGCAGATTATGAGTTACCTACTTGAAAAATACTAACAGTAATTTCTTGAAGCTGGTCCCTGATGGCTGGTTCAGGGAATACGGATGAGATGGTGGCAATGAAGAATGAGATGCCAATGCCATTTCACTTTCTTGCTGTAGCAGTAGTGTTAGGACAAGCGTTGGGGTTTAGTTGTTATGGGAAACTGGCTAAGGGTGTTAATATCTATCCCAACATCAATGCGATACTTCTATCGCCTGCTGGGAAATGTAGGCGAGGGGAAGGAACTAAGTTTGCTGCCAAGATTGCTCGCATGTCTAATCTTAACGTACTGGAAGGTAAGGCTACGGCTGAAGGTCTATTCGTTGAACTCATGGATGAGAGTAATGAAGCTGGACAAGGGAATGTCCTGTTGTATGTAGAGGAACTGAGTGTGATGCTAAGTAAGGCATCGTACATGCAGACGATGGTGCCGTTCCTTACTAAGTGTTTACTGAACAGCGGTGGGCCTATTGAGGAGAGGTTGAAGTCTATGCCAGGGAAGACCACGATAGAGAAGTGTAACCTGAGTGCACTGTTCACTACTGCGCCTGATTGGTTCCTTACTAGCATGCCAGAGGAGGCCTATGGTGGAGGGTTAATGTCTCGATTTGTCCCGTGTTATTTGCCTGATAGAGAGGTGTACCACGTTGATCCTAATGCTGAGGAGGATGATGAGGCTATGTTCACTAGGCTATCGATGCGTTTAAACCTTATCATCAAGAACGCACCCAAAGGTCATGTTAAGTTGACACCAAAGGGCGCCGAGTGGTTCGTTAAATGGTACATGGAGAACGAGAGGAAGGAAGTATTCGATGCACGCATGGAACCTCACAGAAACAGAGCGCCAGCTAACGCATTGCGTCTTGCCCTGTTGTTGGCAATATCTTGTGGGGAACGGATTATCTCACAGGAACGTATCAAGCAGGCCGTTAACATACTTGAGTGGATTGCCCCTACAGTGTGGGCGATGTATGGATTCACTGATGAAATGGGAAGCGGCGTTGGCCGCGGAGAAAAGGTCATTATTGCAACCCTAAAGAAGGGTAAGGAGCATACTTTACTCCACTCTGAGTTGATGCAGGGGTGCCTGAGTAGATTCAATGGACTAAGAGATATGAAAGAGGTAGTGTGGGGGTTGGTTGAGAAGGGTGTAGTTGAACCGTTATATAAAGAAGGGCAGATGCCTAGTAGCTGGCCACCTAGAGGGTGGAGATTGAGAAAGGTATGATAAAGAGTACTGCAATGTGTGATAACTGCGGAAAGCATTACCATACGCATAGACAAATGTACCATCTATTTGTTTGCCCGACAGCTATCTTTAAACTTGCCCCATGGTGCCCTAAGTGTAAGAGTAGTAGTGAACGCAAGATGGTAGAAACGGATTATGAAGTGTGGGAATTGTGTGACCACGTTTGGCACACGGAGGTAGAAGAATGACATTCATATTATACATGCTAGTCGCATTGATTGCTTGGGTAGGTTTCTTCAAGTTGAGTAAAGAGATGACTACTCCGCGGGATGATCTGGAAGAGATGCTGATGCTGATGCTGTCAGGGATAGCTGCCCTAGTATGGCCCTTCGCTGTTATCTTTGCCTTGTGCTATCTCATCTTTGGAAGTAGAGATGACGATGAGGATGATAGGCAGGAGGGTGGTCGTTCTGGGATGGATGATATGTTATGAAGATAACACCCGTACCTGACTTAGGTGGGATGAATACTACCGAAGCCTTACGAGCGATAGCACAGTATAGAGCAGCCTGTGATACACTGGCGCACAACCCGTGCACAGTTAAGATCACCTTTGAACAGGCAAAGAATGTACCGGGCCTAGATGTTACTAGGGCGAAACGTGATGGAGCAAACCATGGTACTATGTATGGTGTGCCAATAGTAATCACCGGGATGACAACAGACAAGGTATTAGCGTTAATTGATGATGAAGACTACTGGAGAAGTAGAGACAAGGAGATGATGCGGTTATGAGCGATGACTTGAAGATAGTATGTGTTGATTTGGATGGGACGTTAGCCCACTACGATGAGTGGAAGGGGATAGAGAATATCGGTGAGCCTATTGAGGGGGCGAGGGAGTTTATGGATGCACTGAGAAGTGAGGGTTTCCACATTATCCTATACACGTGTAGGATGAGGGGTAGGAGGGGTAATGAGATGATCGATGTGTCAAAGATCATCGTTGAATGGCTCCGCAAACATGCGATCAATGTTGATGATATCTGGGGCAATGAAGGTAAGCCTTTTGCGCATGCCTACGTGGATGACCGAGGTGTGAGTTGCAGTCCGCAGAACTCCCCACCCGCTATCATGTATGCGCAGGCGTTTCACTCAGCGTTGATCCTTGCGGGAGAGGATTCTAAAACTGCACTCCCCAAAGCACAGAAATTGATGGGTGTAGTGAAGAGTCTGGGAGGTAAGATACACCTACCCCAAGAGTCCACCCGAAACGAACATGGCGGAACCCCCGTGGATGTAGGGTAAAGCGGGGTGGACGGTCCCGGTAGTACTCGATGGCAGTTGTTATCTCCTTGCCGAGTGCTACTTGGGCCTGCTCTAACGTATGCTTGGTAGTAGTATCTAAGTTTAAACTCGGTGCATTTAGATGTACCAAAATTTTTCCAGTGTAGAAGAGGTTACCCAGTGCATCCATATCTACACGCATTTCTAGTGAAGGCTGAACAGATAATGAAGAAGAATCCAGTGTCGTTGTACTTTCAGTTGCGCCCGTTGGCGACGTTGCTCCAGGTACAGATGGAACTACCGGAGGACACAAGGAAGCAGGCAGAGGAAGCTCTACAACAACTGCTTGAGAGTTGGTATTCACAGCAAGAACTATATCTGTCCCAGCTTCGTCAGCAGCTTGCACTTCGGATTCCAGAGACGGAAGATGTATTTCCTCCGCTGATTGAGAAGCAGCTTCTTGCCATCCAGCAATTTCCAATACAGCTTTTTGATGCGCTGCAATCGCTTGTAGACGCTCGTGATCAAGCTGTGAGTACTGATGATTCGCAAAAGCCCACAGACCCAGCGCCAGTAGTGTAACACCAACCAGGATTTTTCTATCAAGACTCATATCGTTTAAACAGGTTGCGCCTGTTCTCCTTTTTTCTAAATGCTTTGAAGTCTGTGAAGGTCATGATGGTTACCTCTTCGTACACCCCCGTATGCTCTTGCTTCTCGTCAGCCTCCTTGATGAGGTTGATGATGTATGCACCGTACGCCGCGGCTGCACTTAGCTTAGCTATCGGGGGGTCATAGATGCGATACCCATCTTCAGTATACTTATCCTTCATTTTCTAGGAACACCCTGTAAGGACGCGCGCCGCATAGGTCAGATAGGTATACGTTCTTGACCTCGATGCCCCACTTGAATGCCTTCTTACGTACCTTCTGAGTGAGACGTTCGTCTAGCTCATCCCCTCCACTAGCTATCTCCGTCCAGTTTAGATTAGCAAGGACATCACGCAAGACGCCGCGGGAGGAGTCGGCCAAGACTGACTCAGCATCCTCTACGTCGCATACGAACTTGCGGATGTCCTTAATACGCCATGCTACTACTGCACTGATAGTGAGAGGCTTACCGTCCTTAGTAGTGAAGGACTGGGCGGGTAGGTCTGCCGTGGCCATCACTGCATTCTCTGTCCACACTGTCTCGATCCAGAAGGGAATCATCCAGTGCCAGCCGGGAGTAGTTAGGTCACGGTGGGGCTTACCCATACGGAAAACGACTGCCTTCTCGTAGCTGAATACCTTTGTACCTATCTTAAAGAACTCCGCCATGGAGATGATTAGGTCTATGAATTTACTTACAAGTTCAGTCATGTATTTGTTCTTCTATCCATTCCTCATCCCCCGCCTTATCACCCCTCTCATCACCGACATGGCGATAGCGGGTGAGTAACACGTGCATGAATTCATGAACAAGTGTATCACGTAGGTCTTTGCCGCCCTCAGGGACGTACATGGTGACTACTTCCATCATGCCCATCCTACCTTTCTTGTCGAGGTAGGAGAACCATTCAGTAGTCCCCCATAGGCGGGAGTTGTCCGTTACGTTAAGTGCTCTGAAGGGGCACCAGAGTACTTTATCTGGGTAGCCCTTCTTGAATTCCCACTCAGTTAATTTCCTAGCTCTGTTCCACTCGTGTACATACTGAGCCGGGAGCATTACTTCACACTCCCTGCCCGGTAATTCACCGGGGGTTTCTGTAGGTAATCCAGTGACTAACACTGCCGCTATTAGGATCGTTGCCAACATAACACTTCCCTTTACTATCCAGTGATTTTCTTCCCATATACGTAGCATTTTCCATCCACAATGTCCGGTACTTCCACATGGAAGAGGCCATTCTTTTCAAGGTGCACGACTGCAAAGTTATGTGACCAGTTGGTTGGACGGCCACGTAGGAATGGTTTATTCATAGTGCACGCGCAGCCGATAGACCACGCACCGTGCCAGCCGCCTAGCTTTTGGATCATGGCTTTTTGTGCATCATGAGTGTGGCCGTACATAACGGAGGCACTGAGGTTTTGTGTATGAGAGCGTGTGTGATTAACGCCCGTATAATGTCCACCATGATAGAGGGAGAGTTTTCCAAATGGTACGTACTTCCCGTACTTGTGACGCTTCCATCCACGCTTGCGCAGTCCCAAGAGATTTTCAGGTGCCCAGTCTTTTCGTAAATGATGATTCTCCTCAATGAGGTTATCAACCCATAGCTCATGGTTGCCCATGATTAGTTCTCTTTCGGTTGTCCCAGCATGGTCAAACGCTGTATCAATTCTGTCCATTCCTGCATTGACATACTCGGCCTCCTCCTGAAGCTCATCGAGAACGTACTGTAAGGGGGGCCTTCGTTGACGTGACCATCTCCAGTGGGATACACTGTTCCACTCTCCTGCATCACCAATGTGGATACCAATGTTGGGCTTAACAACTTCGATAGCCTGGAGTATACAGCTTTCTGCTCTCGCATCAATGCCTCCTTCGTCATACTTGGGCGACGTGTAATGAGTGTCGGGGATAACGAACATAGTGCCGCTAGATTTCTTGCTCATCCTTCTCTCCTATTAATTTAGCTTCTCCAAAATGTCATCTAACTTCTCTCCGTGTTCTATTTGCTTCTCCTGAATGTGGCGGATTTCCACCTCCAGTGCCTCATTCAGTAGCCGATGTCTTTTGTCAATTAACTCCTCCTTTTGTTCTCTCGTTTGGTGGATGGAAGTATCCTCGCGGACGTGATTACCCACAGAGACATAGCTAGACGCTGCCGTGAATACTATGACAAGCACAGTGAGCGTGCCTGTTATTAGGGCAAGTAACTTACCATACCCGTTCTTACCATTCCCGTTAGCCATTGCTTCCTATCTTGATCACTGTCCGAGGGTGTACTTGGTAGTGAATGTGAAGACCCGTGCCATGTGGTGCGCCGTATGCTACCAGTAGATGGGGTCGTTGTGGATCATAGATGTACTTTGCGTTCACTTTATTGCACGTTTGCTGTACTTCTTCCTTTGTCATGCGTGCCCACCCGGCATCTACTGCTCTCCAAGGAGGACCGGCGCTGTGTATACCACTACGTCCTTCGTCTTCCTTGGGTGTGCGGCCAATGGATGAGATCCATAACTTAGCACAAGGGGCTGCATCAAATCCGTAGCCTACCACTTCCTTTAATATAGGTTCTAATTCCTCCAATTGCCATAAGTTACGTACTGATAGCGAGACATTTTTATCGGTGTCTTTAGAATAGGACATGTGCTTCCTCAAAGCCCGCATCTTTAAGGGCTCGTTCTACTTGGCCTTTTGTATATGACCTAGGTAATGAATGAATGATGTTAACGATTGTACGGGCTGCGAATGGTACTTCGTCAGGGTTAAAGCGTTCTTCAATGGTCTTGATGAGCCACTCTTTGCGGTCTTCTTCAGGTACGAACTTGTAGTTGTATACTACAGCGGACATAGCATCACGCATGCGGCGAGCATCCATACGAGGACCGGCACCGATAGCACGCTGTTCATAGCCAGCAGGGTTGAATTTTAATTCAAAGCCGAATAGCTTTGCCGCGTTGTGGGCGACTTTACCGCCAACTGTGAGCGGGCCAGCCTTGTTGTGTGCCTCGCCCCATACCTCATAGGTCTTCTTCCACATAGGTATCGATTGCTTGATAGCCATCTTAATGTTCTGCGATAGCTCCCACTCATTTGTCTTATGTGGGTACGCAGGTAGGAAGCTGCCCATGCTAGTTTGGAAAGGTAGTAGGCCTGTGGCGGCGGTAACACCGGCACGCATAGGTGGACCCATACGGCCAAGTGCGAAGTTACCGATACCTGTTGCCCAGGCGTCTACTAGATCACCTTCATCTATCTGTCCCTTAACGAAGCTATCGTATACATTGGATAAACCAGTGAGACGTAGGCCACGGTGAAGGGGGTTAAGGATAAGGCGTAGGGGAATGACTGCGTTACCACCTTGGGATAAGGGTAGCGGTACATCACCTAGCTTAAGGCCAGGGATATCCCATGCCCAACGTCCAGGGTCACCGGGCTTAAGGATAGTACCATCAGCCATGTGGCGATCATCAGTACGCATACCATCCAACATTTTTGTTAGGTATAGGTTAGCCAGTAACGTACTGTGCGTCATAGCTTGAGTACGCCAACCACCGATGCCTTTGTAGCCAGTCATGTTACGTAGTATAGATGTAGCACCAGGGATGGTATTGATCAGTGCATGCGCACCACCTTTAGTCAGCGACATCCCTGCTCTGGCGAACGTATCCACCGGCTTCATTAAGGTGACTAGCTGCGGTTCTAATTTACTTACGTACGTACCCAGGTAGTTATTGATCTGGCGTACTGCTTGCACGTCAGTGATGCCGGGTTCCATATTACGCATGGCACGTAGTAAGCCTACACGGATGCGTGTCTCTAGGCCGTTTAAATCTTTACTACCAATCTTAGGCATACCAAATACCATTTCTTTGGGGTACTTGATGATCTGTCCAGCAAGAGGGATATTCTCCGCGGCTTCAGCGATCTTAGTCGCCACCTTCCAGCGGCCCTCTTGGACAAAGCCCTTCTCAAAGTGGGCGGCACGTAGACCACCAAGGTCAGATAGGGTTTGGATATCACGGGCAAAGTCAGCGCCATGGAGATCCCAAATCTTCGCCATCATGTGAGACATTCTACCTACCATTGTAGCATGCTCAGTCATGCCAATCAAGCCGCCTTTGGTAGACCAGCCGGGGAATTGGGCCGCGCCCATGATAGCACCGAGGCCGTGAATGGTAGCCTCCGCGGGTACAAGGAGTACTGACATGGTTACGAGGTTTGAGAGAGTATCGATCAGTGGTATACTGCGCCTACCCGTACGCTGGGCCAGGAGATCGTAGTAATTAGCTAATTCTCTGGGTAGAAAGATCCTATTCTCTAACGGAGTACCATCAGGAAGTCTAGTAACCATTTCTGTACTTTTTAGTGTAGTTTTCTTCCCTCTATACATCACCTTTAAACCGTTTCGAGGCTCTATATTTAGTGCCTCAAGCTGTCCCACAACCTCTTTAGAGACTGTATCCAGGGCACCCTGGAAGCGACGACGGGCAGCGGCCCCCATTTTATCCATGAGTGTATCATGCAGCATCATGCGTAGGTCTGTTTGGAGGATGCGACCTTGTGGAGCTACACCTTCACGACGCATAGCGCTGCGGGCTCTGGTAGTTACCTTACCTGGGGCAATTCCCGCACCTGGACCTTCGCTAGGATAAATAACTATGGCGTCTTTAGGAATTGCTTTAGGATCATCAATCCAACTGATCTTCACGTACAGGCCGCTAGGTGTTTCCATATTCACCTTCACCCCGGCCATCGTATTCTCTCTTTCGAAGAACGGGTTGATCTTCTCGCGCCAGTACTCTACCGCTTCCATTATCTGCGGGTTCTCAGTTACTGCCTTAAGTTCTTCAGGAGTGAGGGTAGGTAGGTCACCATCAGGGTGCTTCTGTGGGCCGTCACGAAGTAGTTTACGATCACCTTCCAGTGTCTTCTCACCGGCTAGCTGACGTTGACGGGCCGCATTATAGTTCGCATCCTCAGCAGCATTACGTAGACGTACACCTTCAGCTTGTTCATGGTGTAGGTAGCGACGGAATTGTTCCTTGTTGAGTAATGTCTGCGCGCCCAGTGGTGTACCACCATCAGCGAGGATTTTAGTTAGATTCCTGTTGAAAAAGTAACCGCGCATCTGAGCGCCCAGCTTTACAGAAGCATACAGATCACCATATGCAGCAATAGCAGGGGCTAGGCGGTGAGCACCGGCACCAGCAGGACGGGTTATGTCTAGCGTTGCACGGGCTGCTCTACCGAACGCTTCCCCAAACGTACCGATCCATGTACTAGCTTCTACTGAGTTAGCATCTATTTCAAGAGCATCAGCTACGCCTTCACGTATTTCATTCGCTGTCTCCATGCCCACTTCTTTTTCTAAGTTAGTACGCTCCTGCTTAGGTAAGACACGATTAGTCTTGAGGCGGATCTTTACTTCCTGGGACGACTTGAAGTTCCAGATAGCTCTCTGTCCACGTTGACGTGCTAGCTTAGTGGCAATGGCTTTGCTAGAAAGGACTTGAGAGGGTTCGATGTAGACCATCTTTACCTTAGGTCCACCTGAAGTAAGCGCTTCCTCGGTAACCCATGCACCCACGTGCAAGTTCTCGTCCCCAAGAATGTCCTTATTTTCCCTGATCCACTTGTCCACCATCTCTTTGGTGAAGTTGTCCAGGGTTACTTTCAGCGTACGACCGCGCACAGCTACAGCATACCCACCATCTTTTATAGCGTGAGCCTTTTGTTTGATGAGGTTGAAGGTAGTACCACCTTGCTTGACGGTAGAATCAAAGATTTCATTGACCATGCTACCAAGCGTACGTTGTGGAGTGTAGCCTTGGACTACACCCTCCTCTGTTAGAGAGAACTTACCTTCTTCTGCGTGGATTTTTTCCGCCCTGGTAGTCTCCAAGCCAACGTCGTATGTCTCCATGACGTTGCTGCCTTCTACCTTGCGCGGTTCATGGTAAGGACGGCGTGCATCAGCTAGGGTAGAGATTCTTTCTTCGGGAGCAAATACCTCATCGTAAGGGGTCTTGCGGAAGCGGGCTTCCACCTTTGCCCCTTCGTCATAGTAATACACCCGTTCAGCTTTGTCTACTCTCTCTACTTCACGTCCTGCTTGGCCCTTGCCTTGATTCTCCGGTTGTAATACCTCACGTCCACCCCTACCGTGATGGCGGAGTATGCGTGCTGGCTTGCCGTAACCACCATCGTAGATTTCAACTGCACCGCCTCGATTGATGCGATACTCTTCCGCGAGGGTGATGGGTGTTTGTGGATCACCTGCCTTTCGCTCTGCTCGGTAGATCTTTTCTAGCCGATCAGCTTGGGCCATGAGACGAGGGAGTTCTGTAGGGGCGTAGCGCCCTCGTGGCCATGTTACGGGGGTAGTGCTGTGTCCATTTGCAGCACGGTATGTGGCGATTTGGTCTATCGCCCACTCAACTCCACCGTTCAGTTCTACCATCTGTTTGATAGCTGTACGGTTCATGTTGGGGTACATTAGGTCTAGTTGTAGGTAGAGTTTTGTTAGGGGATGTGCTTCCCCAGTCTTCATCTTATTGCTGGTGCGTACGTCTACCTCACCGGGTACAACACGCTTAGCTGTAGGTAGAGGGGCATCCCTTCCTGCGTTAGGAGTATCGTCTAGGAATTCCTTGCGGAGGTGTTCGCGGATTAACCCCCTGCGTGCAGCAAGAGTTTCAATATTACGGCGCACGTATTCGATGTGGTGAATAGCATCAGGGAAGTAACGAGTACGTTCGTTCTCCATGACCTTACGGGTTTCGTTTACTAGGGCCTTAGACTTCGCTCCCTTACGCCCCATGCCACCCTTGACTATCATTGCAGGGGTAGCCGCGGCAAGTGCAAGGCCTACTGGATCTGTCTCTGCCATCAACAGCCAGCTATCCATTGCCTCGTTCTTACCTTGGTCTTCGGTAGTGAATGCTTGGCGTACCTCGTGGGCCGCTGCCTTGACGGGTAACTCAAGAGCGCCTTCATAGATGTACTTAACCATGTGCTGTACGTCAGCTAGGTTATCAAGGATTAAGTCTTCACTCTTTTGGAGGTGTTCTAATGATCCCTCAAAATCAAAGGGGTATGTTGCGGCGGCTGCTACGCCATGCCCCGCTGCCATGACTGGGCGGGCTGCTAGTGTACCAAGACCCCAAGTGATGTTACTGGGTGACTTGGCAACATTCATGGCTAGTCTACCGGCGCGTGACCAATCCCATCCTTCACCTTCAGGGGTATCCCATGGTAGGAATGGATGTGTGTAGTCAGGTTCCTTAGGCGCAAGCGTTTCAGCTACAGTATTACTTTGCTTAACCGGCTCCCCTACCTTACGTCCAGCGGCTTCCAGTTGGATTAGATCTTTACGCCCTTGTGAGCGTTGACCGAATTCAGGTGTCCCCGGCTGTCCCATCTTACGAGCATTCACCCGTTGGTACCACTCGTTAAGCTCAGTCATATTGAGAGCCTTGAGCGCAGTGATGCCTTCAGGTGTGTTGGCGTTATCGATGAGCAAATCGTATTGCTCATTGTTTAAACGGGAGGTCTCCTGTACTGGTGCAGTAGGAGATGGGGTAGGTGTAGTAGGGGCAACACTTGCCGCGGGATCTTCTACCTTACCTGTTCCGGTTTCTAAAGGTGAAGTTGTTGTTATGTCTGCCATTTTATTCCGTTGCTGGTTGTTCTGTTACCTGTACACCAAGTGCGTTAAGGATATCTGCCATGTTGCCTTCATCGAGGGCTGTGTCAGTTTTCTTTGCGGCAGAAGTTACGCCTGACGCATTCCCTTTTACTGTAGTAGGTACTGCCTTCAGCCCTGCATCAGTACGTCTATCATTTAACCATGCCTTGTACTCTGCTACCTTTTTGTCTATTTCGACACTAAGCTTCTCTACAGCGTCCGCAGTACGGTCCATCATACCCCTATCACCAAGGGCACCACTGATGAAGGAGGCCTCTAGGCCCTCCAGTTGGATTACTAAGGACTTGTGCGTGCCACGTAGTGCTTTGATCTCTTCTTCCATATCTTCAGAGATTTTCTTTGTAGCATCATCGAATTTAAACAGCTTGGCTTCCTTGTCTAGGTCTGTCATTTCCTTATCCATCTTAGCCATACGTCTAGTATGCGCTTCCTCACGGATGCGAACAAGTGCTTCCTTATCTTCCTTCTTCATGGTAGCTGTGATCTTAGCTTGCTTGAGTGCTTCGTCCCAGCCGCCTACCTCATTGATGTACTTCTCCACGTTCGGAGGTAGAGGGGTAGCGGGGTTACCACTGCGTTGGATTTCTTTCAGTGCTGCGTTGACTTCAGCTTCCATATCGTGGTGGTATTTCTTCTCACTGATATCGGAGATGTACTCACTGGCATTGTTTACAGTTAGGGGACCGTTCTCTGCAATCCACTCATCATGAGCACCGGGGGCTGCGCCAGCGGCCCACTTCTGTAGCCCACGGGTAGTGTTCTCATCACGTTGACGTTGTGCCTCAACGTAGCGTGCGTTCTCTGTCTCAGTGGCCTTCTGTTGTTGCTGTAATTGTTGCTGCCTGTATGCCTCATTGGCATCGAACTGCTCTTGGCGCATACCTATTTGCTGTTGCTGTAACTGCCCCGCTGCTTGCTGTTGGTTTAACTCATTGAATTGCTGCGGCCCAGCACCCGCCGCCAGGTGCGAGAGGATGTTGTAGAATTGCTGCGGGTTATTCGCCGCGGCACTGCGTATCGTTTCCAAGAACCCCATGCGCTTTTGTCCCACCGCTCCAGAAGGAGGTGCAGGTTGCTGTGCTTGCGGTGCCTGTGGTTGTGGCTGTGTTTGTGCCATCTCCCCCGTGTTGGGATCTAAGCCCGGTGGGGCATTAGGGTTAACGGGAGGGGTTAATGGGTTTTGGTTTACTTCGCCCATTTAAAATGCTCCTGGGTTGTACTCTTCGTACGGATTGTGCTGTGTGTAAGCTAGGGATGTCCCAAAGTTACCACTGCTCCCTGGTGGGGGAGATTGAGATTGACCGTATGGAGAGAGGGCCGATGCGTTGTAGTTAGTGGGGTATGCTCCAGCGGATGCGCCTGGGAAGAGGTTACCGAAGCTGGCTGCGCTTGGGGCACCACCGCCTGCTAGGCCTGCCATACTACCATACGCACCCGCTCCTGCACTGATAGTCTGTCCAGCTATCGACATCCAGTTAGGCCCAGCCTGTTGTGCTCCAATGAACGAGGCTGCTTGACCTTGCGTCCCCGCTGCCGTGTTGTAGGCCTGGTTGAGCATGCCCTGGCCTTGGGCAATGTCACTACGGGTACGGTTAGCTCTATCAAGGTCATAGTTCTGCGCAACACCCGCCTTGCTGCGGGTAGCCTGGGCTTGGGTAGCCATTGCAAAGGCATCAGCCATTCCGCCCATGAATGCACTACGTCCCATCTTAGTAACGCCTGCCTCAGTTGAATTAGCCGCCCCAGCGTTAATCTGGTTGAGGGAGAAGTTCATGATGCGTGGGTCGATGTAGCCGGGTGCATGGAACAGCGCTGCCATAGGGTCAGCATTGTATGCGTTGGACATGGATGATTGTTGATCTATGTAGTCAGCGAAGTTATCCGTTGGCTGCTGGTACTGTGTGAACGGATTCTCCCCGTACGCAGCATCATATAGCTGTGGATTGTACGATTGGATCGTACCCTTGATAGCTTCTGGGGTTAGCATTCCCGCTGCCGTTCTCTTGTACCTGTTATTTTTGTCGGCTGCTTTTTTCTTACCGTAAGCGCTTGCTGCCGCACCTACCGCTGCTATTGCTATACCTGCTGCTGGGGGCATTTCTTATTCCTTATCGCTGACCCAGGCATAGATGTAACCGTCTACGTACTTGCCGTCCTTGAAACGGATCTTACGTAGGGTACCCTCATGCTGGATGTTGGGTAATTCTGTGTAAAACTTCATTGACTTGCTGCCTTCTATAAATGTTGCCTGCATGCGGCGTAGGTTGAGGTCATTGATACCCCAATTGAAGATCAACTGCATTGCTGCTAGACCTTGGCCCTTGTTCTGCTCAGTCTCGTAGAGTGCTACGAAGGGCTCACCTATTCTGTCTAGTGGGTTGATCTTCTCAAACCCTGCTAGGCCTATTACTTTCCTGGTGGTCATGGGACTACCCGTTTCTATCTCTTCGGTAGTCCATTCTCTAGTAATGAACCGCCATACCGCATTTGGGGCAAGGATTGCGTTCGCCGCATCCGCCAGTGATATACCATAATTGGTATACGCTGTCCACTCTTCCGCTGACTGGTACAATCTTGCCGCTGCCTCTACCCTGTCTGCCTCTACCTTAATCAATTCCATTATATACCTCCATTAGTAAATATAGGAGATTTAAACGATAAATGCCAGTACTAGGTAATTTCTGGGTCTACGAGAGCCGCCGCTGCCGCTGCTGTCTGCATTTCAAGCTCCGCTTGTTTCAGCCATCGGATGAGAAATGTAATGGACTCCTTCTTGACCATGGCAAGCTGTTCTGCCGGTGTGCCGATGTGTCCCTGGTAATCAAGTATGGTCTTGACCCTAAGAGCTACGATATCAGGGATGTTTATGGTAAATTGGGGCATTATAATGTCACCTCAGTTCCTATTAGGAACAATTTTTCATTAGCAGTACCCCGTTCAGCACCAAGACGAGCGTTGGCCTCGATCACAGCGGCGGCGTCATCAGCGGCCTGGAATATCTCTTGTACTTCACGAGTTCTGCTAAGTAAGTTAAAAGAATAAGATAGAAAGTATAAACTTGCCATTACGATGTGATCCTCATAAGTATATTACCTGTTTCTACTGCTCTATTAGCAGTTGTGGTGATTTCCCAGATAGTACCTTCACCATTTCCACCAGCAATCGCTGTAGCAAGGTCATCTCTTTTCCATGCTGCGTTTTCGTTATTAGCCAGTTCATACTCTGTTACGTGATCTGTTTGCAATGCGGCGATTGGGGTCGGTGGAGTAGGGGTTGAGCCTGCATTGTATGTCCAGCCTGTTGTCTTGTGATGTAGGAGGCGTAGGTTAAAGCCTGTATCATTCGCACCCGCTAAGATAGTAACTTCAATTCCATCCACTATAAAGTCTGTATTATTATTATCCCAATACTTAGTCCAACCATAGTTACACTCCAGGTCTGGGCCGGATTGTTTAACTACCGTTATATTCCCTATCCATTTCTTAGTTGTCTCGTAGTACGCCCCCGCTGCACCGGCATCATCAAGGGTAAGGTCTTCTGTATCCGCTGCTGTTCGTACCGCAGCATCGGTGATGCTAGTACCCGTGATGCGGATAACGGTATCCGTACCCCCGGCTCCCCCAGCCGCAGCTACTACAAAGAAGTGTGCTGCATAAGATTTATTCGTCGTGCCCCAACCACTAGCGAGGCTAGGATTAAAGTTATCATTGCTGGCACCAAAGTCATAAAATCCACCGTAATAGAAAATTCCACTAGATCCTGTTGCTGATTCAAATGCCCACGCTTTCTCACTCGCAGTAGTTTTCCAACTAAGCGCACCCGCGCCATCTGTTTGTAAAGTATCAGAATTATTACCATCTGCTGTAGGCAGTGTCCATATTTGATTACCACTCAGTGCGGGAGCCTTAAAGCCCACATAGTTACTATCCCCGGTATCGTATAGACGTACATCCTTACCGTTCATGAGAGCAAAGGCATCACCACTAAGCACAGCTTGTAGTTCCGATGTTCCACTAGCATAGGCTAGATAGTTCGCACCCTGCGTGAACGTACTGTCATCGAAACAAACAACGCTGCCCGCTGTGACGCTTATTCCGCCGAGAGCAAGAGCGCCATTCGTTCCCCACACGTTAGCAACATGCAGCAAGGCGCTAGGCGAGCGTGGGCGAAACGCAACATATGGACTTGTTGACGAAGCCGTATGGTTAACCGAGGATAGGAAGTCTATCTCGGCAATGCCCGCGCTAGGTGCCGAGCCTGTAAACTGCGGTTTGAACCTTAGCGCCAGTCCGAACTCGCTTCTCATTTCGGCAGCGGACGCACCGCCTAGTTCTATGCCGGAAGCATTGGCCTTGAACGAAACCGTACTGTCGAATAGGAAGTTAAGGCTTGTGCTTATCTTCTCCATCCCCGTGTAGACGCTGTTTTCCCTGCTACCAACAAACCAGTTGTCTAGTGTCGTGACAATCCCCGGCCCCTGGCCGCTAACGGCGCGTTGATAAGGGTAGATCGCCCATGCTTCGTTCCATGCCTGTGCCGCATCGGTCCAACCTATCGACATTATTGGCTGCGCGTCCACACCGGGCCTGTTCGCTCCGCTACCGACAATGCTAGTCTGGTCAGTGTCAATGTCCCATTCGATGCGCACGCCAGATTGTGCGTCTACGCCCTCTGCGATGTTGCTACGCAGATAGTTGTCGGTGGCGTCGTGGACCAACTCCATGTCGGTGCCATCGCCAAATAGAACAGGTTCGTTGTCGCCTAGTGTTAAGCCGTCTGCGGTTATCACCCCACCCGCATTGATAGTAGTTGTAGTTAGTGCTGCAAAACTAGCGTTGCCCGTATCGCACTCAACCCAGGCATTGCCGCTTCCGAGTCTGTTGGCCTGCGCGGCCGTGTCGAACACAAACTGTAGATTGCCGTTTAGATAAGTGTACCCGCCAACAACATTGTTCTGTGTGTACCACTCGATGGAACCGCCGCGACGCTGGATGCCAGAGGTATTCTTACCCTTGAGCGAAACGTGAGTCTGATTGCCTACGGTGGCACCAAACGTCACGCCCTCGTTATAGACCCAGGTGCCGGTGGCTACTGGGGCAGCTAGCTTCTCATGGATGTACACATCATCGGGATCGCCCGTTCTTTGCAGCACGCCGGTTGAAAGGAGATTTATGTGCTCTGTTCCAACTAATTCTGTGTCGTTAGCCGCGGTGTAGAATCTGATAACTTCACATGCATTGTGTGCTGATATCCCACCGCCAATAATTAGCTCTGTTTGTGCGTTCTGGATGTTAACTGCGAGCCAACCAATGTTTTCTTCCGCAGACAGGTAGTGTGGACTGGTGAACTTAGCAGTCTTTATAGTAGCATTTGTACGTGTTGAGGTATCATCAAAATCACTACCGAAAATGTGTGGACCTAGTGAGCCACCGTAGAAGTCCACGGGATTTCTAACGATTAGCGAGGAACTGTCTAGGGTCATTACCTCGGTGCCGGTGGTTGTTACGCTGTCGGCAGCCGCAAAAAAGGAAATGCTAGTAGAGGCATTCAGGTTGCTAGTACCACCCCCGAAATTGAGACGGTTTTGCCCGTCCAGAGCGTTGACGAAAACAACACCCACGTTCTGTTCGGCGTTGGTATAGTGCGGAACCCCTAGCCTGGCTTGCTTGGTTGTTGCGTTTGTTCTCGTGGTGTCATCGTCAGAGTCACTGCCAAATTTATGTATCCCGGTCCCGCCATAGAAGTCTACGATGCCGCGCACGTCGAGCATTGCGCCGGGGGTCTTCGTGCCTATGCCTAGCTGTGGCGCGACCCCGGCTAGATAGCTATCAGCATCAGGACGGAATATACCACGTAGATCTGGCGTTGCGTCTACCCCATAGATAGCCATGTAAGCAACATTAGTACCCCCACCGAAGATCTCCGCAATGGTGTTCTCTCCACCCGCACCATCATTACGAGTCCAGCGAGTCAACCCTTGCTGTCTCACGCTATGGATTTGTAGTAAGTCGCTGAGTGCATCATCAGTTCTGATGGTGTACGCGGGTGCGTCAGGATTCGAATCTGCCTCACCGAGGTATAGGACATCAGCAAGTGCTCCACCGGATGTGTGGAACCAGGCTGCGCCATCGGGGATTTCTAGGGCTGTGACAGGAGTGAAACCACCACCGATGCCTACGTTACCATTGGTACCGATCACTACTCTTGGGAGGTTACTACCGTTTGTACCGAAGTACAACGGCTCACCCGTAGCAGAACGGATATGTGCTCTGGATACTGTTGAGTGAGATACTTGAATAGGTACAGAATCAGGGTGCTGTGACCAAGTATCTAGTTGTGGTTGGTTGCCCGTGCTGGTAATCCCAAGCGTCTGCTCTGTTGTGGCTGCAACGGCACCAATAGCAACGTGCATTTGGTTATAGCGAGGGATCACTACAAAATTATGTGTACCTAGGTTAGGCTCCGTGCACTCAAGAAGATTTGTATTATCATCCCCGGTGATTTCTAAGCGAGCACTAGGCTCAAAGTTATCTACATTGGTACCTAGACCTATCCAACCGGTGTTCTTAATAACCATGCGGGCAGCGTGGTCAGTACCACTTGTTGTCCAGAACTGCATCTCAGCGGGTACAAAGCCATCAACGATAGTACCGTCTACTTTAGACCGAATGCGTGTACCGGGAGTAGAGGTATTAAGTAACGTATCCACGCCGTTGAATTTAATCTGCCCAAGAATATCATTGTCTGCTAACGCAGTCCACGGTCCACCAATGGGATCATCTCCAGCATTGATAGT